>Ga0207816_1000004_pt1 | contig 179694 bp, 150 predicted proteins | sample LuqExpMetageno10_FD_187768 | JGI IMG/M metagenome (GOLD analysis project Ga0207816, IMG submission 187768) | Tropical forest soil microbial communities from Luquillo Experimental Forest, Puerto Rico - Sample 10 (SPAdes) | ecosystem: Environmental > Terrestrial > Soil > Tropical forest ... | reverse complement strand
TCATCACCGGCATAACGGGGCAGGACGGTTCCTACCTGGCAGAATTGCTTTTGGCGAAAGGCTATGAAGTCCACGGCATGATCCGGCGTTCGTCGTCCTTCAACACCGGCCGCATCAACCACATCTACCGCGACCCGCACGAAAAGGATGTCCGGCTGTTCCTCCACTACGGCGACCTGAACGACGCCAGTTCCATCAACACCCTGCTGCGCACCATCCAGCCGGACGAGATTTACAACCTGGGCGCCCAGAGCCATGTGCGCGTCTCCTTTGACGTCCCGGAGTACACCGGCGAGGTGGATGCCCTTGGTGCGGTGCGCATCCTGGAGGGGATCCGCGAGACCGGCCTGAACACGAAATTCTACCAGGCGTCCTCTTCGGAACTGTACGGCAAGGTGGTGGAGACCCCCCAGAAGGAGACCACGCCGTTCTATCCCCGCTCACCCTATGCCTGCGCCAAGGCCTATGCCTTCTACATCACGGTGAACTACCGGGAAAGCTACGGCATGTACGCCTGCAACGGCATCCTCTTCAACCACGAATCCCCCCGCCGGGGCGAAACCTTCGTCACCCGCAAGATCACCCGCGCCGCGGCGCGCATCAAACTGGGCATGCAGACCTGCCTCTACCTGGGCAACCTGGGCGCCCAGCGCGACTGGGGCTTTGCCGGCGACTACGTGGAGGCCATGTGGCTGATGATGCAGCAGGAGCGGGCCGACGACTACGTCATCGCCACCGGCGAGACCTGGTCGGTGCGCACCTTTGCCGAAAAGGTCTTCGAGCGGCTCGGCATGCCGCTTACGTGGCAGGGAAGCGGCGCAGACGAAACCGGGATCGACACGGCGAGCGGCAGGGTGGTGATCCGGATCGACCCGAAATACTTCCGCCCCGCCGAGGTGGACCTGCTCCTGGGCGACCCGGGCAAGGCCCGGCGGCAGCTGGGCTGGGAGTTGAAGACGAGTTTCGGTCAACTCGTGAACATGATGACCGATGCGGACATGAAACAGGCGGAGCGGGAAAAACGGGCCGATGGGTAACCTACCATTGGCCTGCTGTACATCCGGCTATCTGCGTTTCATGGTTCTTGGGAGGTTTTACGCATGTCGAAGATTCTCGTGACCGGCGCTGCCGGCTTTATCGGCTTTCATCTCAGCAAACGCCTGTTGGACAGGGGTGATGAGGTCATCGGCCTCGACAACCTTAACGACTATTACGATGTCGGGCTCAAGCACGACCGGCTCAAGCAACTGGAAGGCCAGCCCGGCTTCCGGTTCGTTAAGAGCTCCCTTGAGGACCGCGGGACCATCGAGAAGCTTTTTTCCGACGAACGCTTCGACAAGGTAGTAAACCTGGCCGCCCAGGCCGGGGTACGCTACTCCCTCCAAAATCCCCACGCCTACATCGACAGCAATATCGTCGGCTTCATGAACATCCTGGAAGGTTGCCGCCACAATAACGTCAAGCATCTCGTCCATGCCTCATCCAGCTCGGTCTACGGCGCCAACACCCGGATGCCCTTTTCCGTACATCATAATGTGGACCATCCGGTTTCTCTGTACGCCGCCACCAAAAAAGCCAATGAGTTGATGGCCCACACCTATTCCAGCCTGTACGGCACCCCCATCACCTGCCTGCGCTTCTTTACCGTCTACGGCCCCTGGGGCAGGCCCGACATGGCGTTGTTCCTCTTTACCAAGGCGATCCTGGAAGGCAAGCCGATCGACGTCTTCAACCGCGGCAAGATGCAGCGGGACTTCACCTATGTGGATGACATCGTGGAAGGCGTGGTCCGGGTAACGGATAACGTGGCCACGGCAAATCCTGCATGGAGCGGCGATCAGCCGGACCCCGGCACCAGTTACGCCCCCTACCGGATCTACAACATCGGCAACAACAGCCCGGTGGAACTGATACGCTTTATCGAGGTGCTCGAAGAGTGCCTGGGCAAGCGGGCGCAAAAGAACCTGCTGCCGCTACAGGCCGGCGATGTGCCGGTGACCTATGCCGATGTGGATGATCTGACGCGGGATGTGGGGTTCAGGCCGGCGACCTCCATCGAGGAGGGGATTGCCAGGTTTGTTGAGTGGTATCGGGGGTATTATTGTTGAGCGACAAAACGGATTTCGCAGCAAAGTCATACATCTTCATGCAGCCATCGGATAAAAGCCTGATACTAATCTTTTGATCAGCTCGCTCAAACCATAGGCGTGTACTCCGTGAAGAATGCCAGCCAAGCCATTGACCCAAAACGCGCGCACATTAATATCGTTTCGGACAAACCGGTAACAAATCTTGGTTCGACGAAGGGCATAAGGTCCAAACACTACCTGTTAATGCCCAGATGTATTGCTTAACGGAGACAAATAAATTAGTCGCATGTACAAATTGGGATAAAAGGATACGAATTTGAACAGTAGTTGGATTGCCTGTCTTCCTCCTTTTATTAAAGCAAAACTGGAAGGGCGGCATAATTTTCAGAAAATTCTTGGCAATACGGCATGGCTACTCTTTGATAAAATATTTCGAATGGGTCTGGGGCTGGTAATCGGCATCTGGCTGGCACGCTACTTGGGCCCAAATCAATACGGGCTATTAAATTACGTGATTGCGTTTGTCGCTCTATTCTCAGCATTTTCCTCACTGGGACTTGACGGCATTGTCATTAGAGATATCGTGCGCTCCACAGCCTGCACGGAACAAACACTGGGTACAACCTTTCTGTTGAGGCTTTGCGGTGGGACTGTAGCCCTGGCTGTATCAATCAGCACCCTGTCAATGCTCAGACCACATGAGGCAACGATGCATTTGCTCTGCGCAATCATCGCCGCCGGCATGGTTTTCCAGGCGTTCGACACGATAGATATTTACTTTCAATCCCAAGTGAAGTCTCAATATGTTGTCTATGCAAAGGGCCTGGCGTTTGCAATCGTTTCTGTCGGGAAGGTTGCTCTCATTTATATGCACGCGCCCCTTGCAGCTTTTGCCTGGGCAGGGCTATTTGAAGTCATTTTTGGTTCCTTGGGACTTATAACCGCATATCAGATGCAAGGTCATCACATAATGGCGTGGCGAGTAAGCTATGACCGGATTAAGAGCCTGCTTCGCGACAGTTGGCCGTTAATCCTGTCGGGGGTCGTCACAATGGTATACCTGCGTATTGACCAAGTCATGATCGGCAACATGGTGGGAAATGAAGAAGTGGGAATCTATTCCGCCGCAGTGCGCCTTGCCGAGGCTTGGTACTTTATTCCCATGGCTGTTGTTGGTTCATTTTTTCCTGATATTGTTGCAGCAAAAAGTGTCAGCGATGAACTCTTCTACAGCAAGCTGCAAAAATTGTACAACCTGATGGCACTGATGGCCTATGTCATTGCCATACCGACGACCCTGATGAGCAATTGGCTGATTCATTTGTTATTTGGCCCTGCTTACGCAAAAGCCGGCCCCATGCTCGCCGTATTGATATGGGCCGGAATGTTTGTAAATCTGGGAGTGGCCAGAAGCGCCTTTCTGACCACGATAAACTGGACGCGCGTACATTTCATGACGGTTGCACTTGGTTGCCTCATCAACGTGGTCTTGAACTATTTCCTGATTCCCGTCTACGGAGGAATGGGGGCGGTCATTGCGTCCTGCATCGCATATTGGTTTGCCGCACATGGAGCATGCTTTGTTTATCGACCATTATACAGAACAGGCTGTATGCTGACTAAAGCGATTTTCCATCCAAGGATATGGTAGCCACAAGATGCTTAAAATATTAAAAAAACCTGTGATTTCCTTTTTGAGAATGCTGGATATCTATTCCCTGTACTCGTTAAAGTCCGGAGGTCCTTTAAAGGATGATGGCTGGTTCAAAAGCTTTAAGGAGGAGTCCTCAATAGATGCAAACGGAAACCCCTTGCCATGGATGACGTACCCGGCAATCGATTTTCTTAACAAAAAAATCACCGGACAAATGTCGATTTTCGAGTATGGATGTGGATATAGTACCCTTTGGTGGGCCACTCGAACGAAGGAAGTGATAGCCGTCGAGCATAACCGGGCTTGGTATGAAAAGATGAAAATGCTGACACCTGAAAATGCGACAATTAATTACATACCACTTGAGTATGGTGGACAGTATTCGCGTAAAGTTTCAGAGTTTTGCAATAAATTCGATATAATCGTCATTGACGGAAGGGATAGGGTTAATTGTGCCATCAATTCATTAGCTGCAATCAAGGATAATGGCGTTATTATCTGGGATAACAGTGAACGCAAAGAATATGAAGAAGGAATAAAGTTTTTACATGATCATGGATACCGCAGAATAGAATTCATTGGCATGTGCCCAATTGTTAATTATAAATCTGAAACTTCTTTATTTTATAAATCAAATAATGTTCTTGGCATTTAAATGAGAATAATCAAATCACTTATAAAATCAATACTGCTAAAGGTAATAATAGAAAAACATTACATGTCCAGTCAGAAGCTTAGGATTGTAATCGGCTCCAGCAATGTTTTCGGTGCTGACTGGATACCTACGGATATTGATCAGCTAAATTTGCTTGTTGATGGTGATTGGAGGAAACTATTCCGCAGGAATAGTATTGATGCGATGCTCGCTGAGCATGTGTGGGAACACTTGACTCCTGAACAAGCGCCGATTGCTGCCCGCCAGTGCCATGCTTATCTGAAAGAGGGTGGTTATCTGCGTATTGCCGTACCCGACGGCAACCATCCGTCATACGAATATCGTGAAGCCGTCAAACCAGGTGGGCATGGTGACGGTTCCGATGACCATAAGGTGCTTTATACTATTGATTCACTCGTGCGACTGTTTGAGAACAGTGGTTTCAAAGTAAATAAACTGGAATACTTCGACTCGCAAGGCATATTTCACGGGAGTCAGTGGGCTGTCGATATGGGTAAAATATGGAGGAGCCTCAAGTTTGATGAGCGCAATGTGGATGGTAATCCAAATTATACCTCCATCATCATTGATGCCATCAAGAGGTGATCTGACTTGTTAACACCCCTGGTTTTATTTGTATATAATCGCCCGTGGCACACCCGCCAAACAGTGGAAGCTTTACAAAAGAACGAACTTGCTTCCGAGAGCGATCTTTTTATTTTCTCTGATGGGATAAAAAGAGCCGAGCATGCTGAAGCAGTTCGGGAAGTGCGAGATTATATCCATAGCATAGACGGTTTCAAGTCGGTGACTATTACAGAGCGTGATAAAAACTTCGGCTTGTCACGTTCTATCATTGCCGGTGTAAACGAAATCATCAATCGTTTTGGAAAAGCCATAGTTCTTGAAGATGATCTCGTAACATCACCTTATTTTCTGCGTTATATGAATGATGCTCTTACGCTGTACCAGGATGAAAGCCAGGTGGCAAGCATCCATGGTTATGTTTATCCCATTAAAGACGTAGTGCCGGAAACGTTTTTCATAAAAGGTGCCGACTGTTGGGGGTGGGGGACATGGAAGCGGGCATGGGATATTTTCGAAGCCGATGGGAACAAACTGTTACAAGAAATTTACGACAAGCAGCTGGCAAAAGAGTTTGATTTCGGCGGCACGTATCCTTATACGAAAATGTTACAGGACCAGATTGCGGGAAACAACGATTCATGGGCAATACGTTGGTATGCTTCTGCCTTTCTGCGCCATATGCTGACCCTTTATCCGGCCAAGTCACTGGTCAAGAATATCGGGCTTGATTCGAGTGGGACGCATTGCGGAGAATCGACACAATTCAGCGGCGAAATGTCATCACTTCCATTAGGAGTAGCTAAAATTACTATTTCTGAGAACATATCGGCTCGTGAAGCTTTTTCTATGTATTTTAAATCACAAAAGAGTTTTCTGAGACGACTAGCTCACAAGGTAATGTTGCTGATGAAAGTTGACGCTTTATAAGTCACCCATATTTATGGCCGCATAATCACTCTCGGTCAACTTCATTTTCAGTGATGTGTTATTAATCATTTTTTAAAACCGGCAATAACATATCACAATGATGTAATTTTGGAATGGCATACTGAGCCTCTTGGTAATATTGACGGTGTTCGGCTTCTCTTAGCCGGCGCCAATTAATGCAGATAACATATACTACTGGGTATATGGCATTGTGGATGAGGAGACTATTCGCTCAAGACAGGCGAAGCAAGAGAAAGGCTGACAGCTAGTAAAATCGGAACTCGACCGTTTTCTGGCCCATACATCTGCAACCGGTTTTTATTAAAAGCCGTCTTTGGCTGAAGAGAGTTTTCCGGTCGCAAAGTGAAATGGCATCATAAAGGTTCTACACCCCGAGTGGACTAGCCGTAACCAACGAACAGATCACCTATATGGCAGAAGCCATCAAGGAGATTCTAAGTGGCTGTATTCAGTAAATACTCTCAATATTATAATCTTATTTATAATCACAAAGAGTATTCTAAAGACGCCGATTTTGTCGACTGCTTGCTTAAAAAATATTGTTTTATACCTGAGGTGGACCTTTTGCTCCAAAACTGCGGAATGCACATAGTTGAAACAGGTAAGTGGCTCCGTCATGAACAGCCAGACGTCGGCTGTTTGAATGCCTATTTCGTTGTGTCTGCATGAAGATAAAGATCGGCATTTTTCTCGGGATGGAGCCATCCGGCGGAGGGATGTTCCAATATGGTATTTCCGTACTTGAGGCGCTCTCTCGACTGCCAAAGGATACCTATGAGGTCATTGCTGCATATACATACAACGGATGGCTCGCATATGTGAATGCATACGGCATACAACCAGTCAAATTACCTCCAAGCTTCATAGGACGTGTAATCTGGAAAATATTGTACAAATGCTCAATACCGCTTAATTTATTGCGGAGCACAAGTAAGTATTTCCATCCAATTATTAAAACTATTGTGCAACAGCGTTGCGCCCTTTGGATATTTCCTTCTGAAGATCAATTGGCCTACCAATGCCCAGTAAATTCATTGGTGTCAATCCATGATTTAATGCACCGGTATGAGCGTCAATTCCCGGAAGTTTCGGCTAACGGAATATTTGAAAAACGTGAAGAAAAGTACAAATGTTTATCAAAATTTGCCACAGCCATCCTTGTAGACTCTTTTTTGGGAAAGAGCCAAGTCATGAAATGCTATGGCGTAAATGAAAATAGAGTTCACGTTCTGCCCTATATTGCCCCGAAATACATCACATTGAGAAATAGCTCACCTGATTTCAACACAAAATATTCCTTGCCCAATAAATTTATTTTTTACCCAGCCCAGTTTTGGGAACACAAAAATCACAAGAGTTTGTTACTTGCCTTATATGAATTAAAATCAAAGCTTCCGGATTTGCAGCTCGTGTTAGTTGGCTCAGAGCAAAATGCTTTTAACGATGTGGTTCGACTTATTCAAGAGCTTGGGATAACCGACAGGGTCACAATACTCGGCTATGTGCCTGATAGAGACATCGCTGAGATATATAGGCGGAGCCGCGCACTTGTGATGCCAACCTTCTTTGGACCAACAAACATACCACCACTGGAAGCTTTTGTCGTCGGATGCCCTGTTGCTATATCGAATATTTATGGAATCCCTGATCAGGTTGGTGACGCCGCGTTACTATTTAATCCCAAATCGGTGGAGGAAATTGCAGAGACAATTTTCCGCCTCTGGACAGACGATGATCTGGCTAAAGAGCTTATTGCCAAAGGCCGTAGAAAAGCGCTGGAATGGAACAGCAATTCGTTTTATCATTGCCTAGAAGAAATTATTAAAGAAATTATATAGTATTTATCACTTTATTTTTACTATTAACTATATGCGCTTTCTATATAAAGCATAATATTTCATAAAATATCATATTTATTTATGCATAAATACATGATAATACAAATTTATATCCTTTAAATATTTGAGGCATAATATGAAAAAAATTATAAAGTCAATTCTTCAAAGATTTGGTTATGATATAATTAGATACATTCCATTGAATTCAATGTCTGCTCAACTCAGAAAGATCTATCAAGAACATTCGTTTGACATTGTGCTAGATGTAGGCGCAAACGTAGGAAATTATGCTAGAGACTTAAGAATATTGGGGTTTAATGGAAAAATTGTACTTTTCGAGCCACAATCAGGAACATACGGACATCTTAAAAAGCTTGCTCAAAAGGACCGCGGAATCATCCTGGCTCCGCAAACGGCCATTGGTGAGGCAGAAGGAGAGGTGCTTCTTAATATCTCAGCAAATTCAGAAAGCAGCTCAATACTCGCAATGCTTGAGACTCATCTTGATGCTGCACCTGAATCAAAATACATCTGTTCAGAGAAGGTCCGGGTTCAGCGTCTTGACCAGGTGGCCATACCATATATCGACAAGCCGAATAGCTCTCTGTATGTAAAAATTGACACTCAGGGCTACGAGCGAGAGGTAATAAACGGTATGAGTGGGATTTTGGACCATGTGAAGGGAATTCAAGTCGAACTATCTCTCATGCCACTTTATGAGGGGCAGCTTCTCTATCAAGACATGATAGCCCTAATCGAATCGTTCGGCTTTGAGCTTTATGCGATACTCCCCAATTTTGTCGATAATGTAAGTGGCAGGACGTATCAGGTTGACGGTGTTTTTCTTAGACCGGAATGAGTCTATCAAAATTTATCCCGAATTAGATCAGAATGAAATATATCAGCTACTATCTTATACTGCCGAATCTTCTTTTCTTGATTGTCAGCCGTTTTATTTTCACAAACCGGCCTGTTGTCAATCTTGATTACTGCCTAGTCGGCATTATTGCCCCTTTTATTGGCATGACTTTAAGTACAATTCTCTTCTTATTGACTGTCCTTCTTGATGTAGTGGTTTCGTTTGCGCCAGTTTACCACTTTTCTCTGACAACTCTCATTTCAGTTTTTAAAGAGCTCTTCAAAATTCAGTTGGGATATGTCTTTACTATTTCAACATTAGTACTTCTTGCAGCCATTGCTATCAGCTTGGTGTCATCATCTGCAGAAAAATCCACCACGGCAATCCGTACCGCCGTGAAGACAAGAGCTGCGCTGCTATGTACCGCCCTTGTGCTGTTTACCTTTGACGTGGCGAATGGCTCTAATTATTTCCGATTTAGCGACACATCTCTCATAAATATCAATATTGCATGGTCCGCCTCCTTCAAGATGGCGAAGGCTGCACTTGACGTGACCAGCACCAAAACCCGCCCCGGCTCGCATACCACCTTGCCGGATAATGAGCATGCTACAGCCGGTTTCAAGCTAAGGAAAAATAACGAGCATCTTGTTTTGATAATAGTCGAATCATACGGAATGAGCCTCGACGAAAAGGTGAATATTGCCCTAATGTCACCGTTTCGAGACCAAAAAATCATCGAACGATATGAGATAAAGAATGGCACGGTACCATTCAATGGCTCCACCGTTCCAGCCGAACTGAGAGAACTCTGCGGAGAGCGCGCGCATGCCCCCGATGACATACAAACAGAATGCCTGCCGAAGAGGCTACGCGACGAGGGGTATGCAACCGTTTCCTATCATGGCTATCAAAGTAATTTCTTCGACCGAATACAATGGTATCCGACCATGGGGTTTGAGCGCAGTTACTTTTTTGAGGATTTGAGACGGACGCTGCCTGACCAACCTCTATTCAGGTCGGTATTTACCGGTATTCGCGACACAGACATCGCCAAGTTGGTACACACCGAACTTTTGACCGATCCGACACGGGAGCGAAAATTCATCTACTGGCTTACCCTCAATTCCCATCTACCCGTTTCCCCAATGCCCTTGGAACATTCATTTCAGTGCAACGATTTCGCTGATACGAGAGATTACTCTGATGTCTGCGGCCTCCAATCGATAATCTATGATACGTTCCTTTCAATCGCCTCGATTGCAGCAGATCCATCGCTGCCTCCTGTTCATTTTATACTTGTCGGCGATCACAGCCCTCCGTTCCTTCTCAACAGCAGGAGAAAACTCTTCAATAGCACACGGGTGCCATTTTTCGAACTAATCCCTAAGGTATCTGCCCATAAAATACAACATGATTGAATTCCAGAGTGACAACTCCAACAAAAAAAACATCGGCTGCTTGGTCATCTTTGCCTTTTGCCTTGTGGCAAACGGCGTGATACTGGCAGACGTGGAAATGAGGGGATTATTAAAAAATCGCCTTATTTCACTAGATGCACGGCTGTTTGACGGAGCGTTTCGTCGGACCGTGAAAGGGGACCACCTTCCCGTTATCCCGAAAAATCTTCCTCCTGTTGCCCCTGACGCCTACAAATGGCTGGAAAACGGCAACACTATGGCAATTGCTCATGGTTTGGGCCCAAAGCTCTTTACGGGAGACAACACGCTAGAGACGTTTTGGCGTGGAATTGACATGGGATTTCGTATATTCGAAGTTGACGTAACCTTGACAGCCGACAATCATTTGGTCTGCTATCATGGAGCTGCGGGCGAAAATGTCGATCTGTTGACGTTAGATCAATACCTTGTTCAGATGAAGCAGCAAGGCAAAACAGTCTGTACATTTGATGATCTTGTAGCTATCGCACGGTCAAGAAAAGATGTACAGTTTGTTCTAGACGTGAAAAGCCGCTTCAACGATACATATAATCGAATACGGGAAACCATTGCGGGCGATCCTGTAGGAAAAGCCTTTATTCCGCAAATCTATGATTTTGAGCAGGCGCCGGGCGTACGAAAAGGAAATATATTTTCCGGAGAAATATTCACTTCGTACCGTAGCCGTCTCACAAATGCACAGATAATGTCATTTGCGCGCAGAAGCGGCATTCGTGCCGTGACACTGACTATTCAACGATTTAGTGACTATGGGGGCAGTATGCCTACCGACATAGCCATATTCGCTCATCCGGTGAATGATCCATTCATTGCAGCAAATGTCCTTGCAAAAGGAGGGCGCGGTTTTTATACAAGTTATATAGCTCCCTCAACTACATCGGAGCTTTTTAGCGCATGTAACCTAACTAAAAAACGTTTGCAGAAAAATCATGACACGAGCGTGAACTGAAATTTGCACGCCGAGGTTCGGATGAACAGCGCACAACAACTATCTGCTCCTTTGGTAAGCGTCATTACCGTTTGCCTGAATGCAAAGCATACCATCAGGCAAACTTTGGAGAGCGTGCTTGGACAAAGCTATCGCAACATCGAATATATAATTATCGATGGAGAATCAACCGATGGAACCATAGATATTATCGATGAGTATCGCGACAGAATATCACTTTGTATAAGCGAGAAGGACTGTGGAATTAGTGATGCCTTCAACAAGGGGATTCGGCTTGCACATGGAGAGTATATCCAGTTGTTGAACGCAGACGACTGGCTTCCACCCGACAAGATCGAAAAATCGGTTCAAAATCTCGTTAAAACACCCGAGACTGGTTTTGTTTTCGGAAATCTGGAGTTGATTGGTGAATCCGGGGAAAGCGATATACTCATATTAGGAGACCCTGATTACGGCCGTAAAATACGCTACATGATGCCTCGAATAAATCATCCGACAGTCCTTGCTCGGCGATCAGTATACGACCAATGCGGCCTTTTCGATACATGCTGGAAAATTGCCATGGATTACGAGTGGTTTTTAAGGATTTCGAATTACGGCGTTATTGGCAGCTATGATCCTGAAATATTTGCTTATATGCGGGAGGGGGGCATTTCAGGGAATTGGTGGGCGGCACTAAGAGAAGATCGAGAGGTAGCTATTCATCATGGTTTAAGCCGTCCAGTAGCATATCTGATCCATGCCTTTCGTTATACAAAGGTTGCTTTCAGGATCAAAGCCGAACGTTTCTTGCCGGCCAACCTAATTATGGCTTTTAGGCCCGGCAAATCTTGTACTCATCGAAAAGTGGACTAAGCGCACAATGATCGGTACCATCATGACACTTGTAGCAGCCGGCTTGCTTCTCTGGTATTATTACCGGGGTAAGATTGATGTTGCTCAACTTATTGTTCTCGGCTGGGCGACTCAGTCATACAACATGTTTATTGGACCGACGGTCACCCCTCTGTATATCATTGTACAAATATTTCTTATCGAAGAGGCTATACGGTTCATTAATAAAGGAATTCGTCTCAGAACACGGTACGTTATTTTATTGCCGTTTCCGATCATATCAAGCCTGGCATTTCTCTATATCGCCGCCTTTGCGGGTGATATATTTGAGACGCGATTTGGCCTAGTATCGCAAATCGCTAAATGTTTTGCTTATTACATCCGCTATTATCTCCCGTACTTTGTTGTCGGATTCAAAGTTTATCGCAGTAATACCGACATCCAAAGCTTTTACACCTTCGTAAAAGGGGTTGCCGTTGTGTCATCTGTCGTTGCCTGCATTCAGCTACTAGTGCATGTAACCATCGGTAATGCGACACTCGATGAAATATTTGGACTCAAGGATCGCTATGCCTTTGACCTGGCAGGTATAAATTTTATACGTGTCCAGGCGCTTTTCTATGAACCAAAGGGGCTTGGTGCATTTCTCGGCATTGCCCTCCCGCTTTTTGTAAGAGGCCGACAGCCCTTTGCAGTTCTTTTTATCACTCTGGTAGGAATCCTCACCATTAGCCAGACTTTTATGTCAATGTGTCTCGCAGCAACCATTGTTTTTCTGCTCGCTGGCTTTGCAAAGAAAGTAAGAAGTTCTCTTGCTTGTTCATTAGTAATCATGCTCCTCATTTTTTCAGCAATATCGAGTGCAAAAAATTACTTGGTAGAAAATTCTCTCAGCTATCAACAGCAGGTGCTCTACAAAATCGTGGCTGACCGTGCGATCCAACGTTTTGCAAACGATGATGACGCCAGCGATTTTTTGGGGATCCCGCTACAAAAGGATCTGGAACTGCCGATTGTAATGTTTTTTCGTGAGCATCCTTTTGTCCTCCTGTCAGGATATGGTCCGCTTAATAACAACCTTGTTCCGGATCATTTTTTTGAAGGACAATGGAATTATTTGGCAAAACAGGAAGGGACTTTTAAAGGGCATGTTGACATGGGTTGGTTTTTTATTATTTTTGAAATGGGCATAATTGCTTTTATAACCATTGTCACCGTTCTAACAAAAATAAATTCTACAGAATTTAATAATAAATATTATTCGTTCATCTGGATGGGGTTTTTTTTCCATCGCATAGAATTTTTATTGATAATAGTTTTTGCAATACTTGCCAAGAAATATACTAATGAGCAAATATATCAAGAGGATTAGTCGCATGAAAACATTGACCAGCTTAAATAGGATGCTACGTTTTTACGGCATCATGGGTTTACTTGCTTTGGCTAGAGATATTTTAATATCGAGGATTTTCATCGACCATAAGATACGAATTATTAGAACTCCATACAGAGTACGGGGCAAAAGATACATCCATTTCGGGAATAGTTTTACCTCCGGAATTAATCTCAGGATTGAAGCTATCCATAGACCAAGCAACAATGAACCACGGCTGACAATAGGTGACAACGTCAAAATTAATGATTACGTCCACATCGGATGCATGGAGAAAATTACCATAGGCAATAATGTACTCATGGGAAGTCATATTCTCATAGAAGACCATAATCATGGGAGATACAGCGGTGCAGAATCTCATGATTCGCCGGAAACACCGCCCGACGAACGCCCACTGTATTCCAGGCCGATTGTTATTCATGACAACGTCTGGATTGGAGAATTCGTTTCGATCCTTCCCGGAGCAGAAATTGGCAAAGGCAGCATAATCGGGACTATGCCTACCGTTACAGGCCAAATTCCGCCTTACTCAGTTGCCGTTGGGACGCCTGCGCGTGTAATCAAAAGATTTGATCGGGAAAAGAACCAATGGATCAGGGTATGAAATCAATTGTTGTTTCAGGAATAAACCTCAATGAGGGCGGCACATTGTCGGTGTTCAAAGACTGCCTTGACTACCTTTCACGCCAGTTTTCGCATAAATACCAGATTATTGCGCTCGTACATGATGTAAATCTGTTTCAAACACCAAATATCACCTACTATGAATTCAAAGATTCAAAATCATCATGGCTGAAGAGGCTTAGATACGAATATATACATTTTGCAAAATTATCCAGACAGATACATCCGCATCTTTGGCTGTCGATGCATGATATTACACCAAATATACAAGCAGATATTAAATCGGTATATTGTCACAACCCTTCGATATTTTATAATATGCCTTTCAAAGACATATTGTGCGAACCCAAAGTATTCTTATTTAGTCTTTTTTATCGTTATCTTTATGCTATTAACATTCGTAAGAATGATTATGTCATTGTTCAGCAAGATTGGATTCGAGATGAATTTAAAAGAATGTACTACCTGAAAGATGTAATCGTGGCCTATCCTGATGTTGATATTCACGCAGATAACGTTAAAACCGACTGTAAAACAGATAGTATAGTTCGTTTTTTCTATCCTTCATTCCCGCGCACCTTTAAAAATTTTGAAATTATATGTGATGCGGTAAGCATTCTTGAAGCTCGCGGCATAAATAATTTTGAGGTACTTCTAACGATTAACGGTTCTGAGACAAGCTATTCAAGGAGGGTCTTTAGACAGTATACCAAACTTTCTCGTGTCAAATTTATAGGATTGCAATCGCGTGAAAACGTTTACAAGTATTATAACCAATGCGACTGCCTCATTTTTGCGTCGAAGCTGGAAACCTGGGGCATGCCGATCACTGAGTACAAACTATCCGGCAAACCCATGCTTCTTGCAAATTTACGCTATGCACATGAAACGGCGGGCACTTACGAACAGGTAAAGTTTTTTGATCCGGAACAGCCTGAAGAACTGGCAAATTGCATGGAAGGAATTATTAAAGGAACGCTCCGATACGACAAGACTGTTGGGCGGGTAATAGAAGAACCATTCGCCCGCACATGGGAAGAAATGTTCAATATCTTGCTGGAGGAAAAGGGTGCATGAAAGCCAGCGTGATAATTCCAACTAATAATGCCGGCTCGCATATCGAAAAATTGCTCGATCTTGTGGCTCATCAGACACTTCAGGAAATCGACGTTCTTATAATTGATTCATCGTCGTCCGATGACACCGTTGAAAAAGCCCGAAAGTTTGGCATTAGAATTGAGGTAATACCCGTTTCATCCTTCGATCATGGTGCCACGCGGCAACGTGCCGTTGAATTATGTGCCACCTCTGAACGCTTGGTTTTTTTTACGCAGGACGCCCTTCCGTATGATATTTACTCGCTAGAGCGTCTAGTCGCTTGCCTTGACGATGACTCTGTTGGAGCCGCCTATGGCCGACAGTTGCCAGCGCCGCTGGCTACCCCGTTTGCCGCTCATGCCCGCCTGTTTAATTACCCACCGGATTCTATCGTGAAATCCTTGACCGATAGTGCCCGCCTTGGAATAAAAACCGCTTTCATATCTAATTCCTTTGCCGCGTATCGTAGGTCCGCACTTATTTCCATCGGGGGCTTTCCTGATAATGTAATTTTAAGTGAGGACATGTACGTGACGGCAAAAATGCTTATGAACGGATATAAGATTGCGTATTGCGCTGATGCTTGTGTTTATCATTCACATAATTACTCACCTTGGCAGGAGTTTAAAAGATATTTTGACCAAGGCGTGTTCCATGCACAAGAAGCGTGGATTCGAAGTGAATTTGGCCATGCGGAGGGAGAAGGCAAAAAGTTTGTACAATCCGAGTTGCGTTACCTCATTAAAGAAGCTCCTTGGCTAATCCCATCCGCGCTATACCGGAGCATGCTAAAGTATATCGGCTACCGTTTGGGGCAGAATGAATGTGCCCTTCCCATTCAAGTGAAACGTTGTATCAGCATGAACAAGGGATATTGGAACTAAGCTACCTTATTTTATAAAAATTAAGTATTCAAATTTGTTGTATTTCGAACAAAAAAGTTCTGTACAGAACAGAAGAATGAGATATAGTTTCAGACTATACTGAATTCAGTTTAACAACATCGAATATTGCGTATGGCGTTATCTGGTGCAGAATTGGGGAAACGTACGGTTCCTGATATCGCATGATAGATTCAGCAAGAACTGATAGCCTTATTTTTCAAATGCGGCCACCAAAGGATAATTCAAGGGAGTCATTACCGACTGTTTGGTATTACAAAGATAATTTCAACCTGCCTGAAATGTAATGTGGACCTTTTCAGGGATGGAAAATGACGAATAACCAAAAAATACTTGATCATATTTTCTATGAACGTTATTGGGTGCGCTGGGCCGCATTCACCGTGGATGCGATTTCGTTACAGCTCTGCCTTTATCTTGCCTGGCACCTCCGTAAATTTCTCAACAATTGGTGGCACTTGGAAGCAACGTCCCAAACTTATTGGGATTTGGCCTTTGGGATGTTGCTCATCCCAGTAGGATACTGGCTTGTCAGACTTTACCCCGGCTATGGGCTAACGTCGGTCGAACGCTTGCGACGTCGCGTTCGGTCTACGTTTGTGTTTTTCATGGCTTTGATCACCTGGGACTTCCTGCTCTTGCATAGCGGTGGTCGCTCCCGTGGCATACTTCTGTTGACGTTTGGCCTCGCACTGGTTATTCCACCAGTTGTTCAACTACTTTTTCGCAACATACTTATTAGAATGGATCTGTGGGGAACCCCGGTAATCGTCTTAGGAGCAGGAAAAACCGGAGAACATGTAATAAAAATTCTTCAAAAAGATCAACTGCTCGGCCTGCGTCCGGTAGTAATCCTCGACGACGACCCCCAAAAACGGGGAGAGAAAGTTGGTGGCATACCGATTATTGGGGGTATTAACAAGGCAAAAACATTTGCCGGCAAGATCAATTGTGCTTTAGTGGCCATTCCTGGGGCTGGACGCGAGCGCGTACTGGAACTTGTCCGAAATTTGCCTTTTTTTTCGGTGATAATTGTACCCGACTTGATTGGCCTGCAAAGCTTATGGGTGGAGGCTCGGGATTTAGACGGTGTCATCGGCCTTGAAATCCAGAAAAATCTGCTCTTGCGCCGCAATCGGTATCTAAAACGCACAATGGACTATACACTCGGGGCCATATTATTCATTTTTTGCCTGCCTATCCTTACTCTGTTTGCTCTCTGGATCGCGGTAGTCAGCCCCGGCAACCCCTTCTATTGCCAGGTTCGCGAAGGGTATGGCGGGCGCAGATTCAAAGTCTGGAAGCTGCGAACCATGCATCAGCAAGCAGACAAAATACTTCATGAGTATCTAGCGCGGAATCCGGATGCCTACCAGGAGTGGCATCAATTCTTTAAACTGAAAAATGATCCGCGGATTCTACCGGGAGTGGGCAAATTGCTCCGTAGGACCAGCCTGGATGAGTTGCCGCAACTCTGGAACGTCCTACGGTGTGAAATGAGCCTTGTAGGACCGAGACCCTTTCCACATTACCACTTGGAACAATTTGACAAGGAGTTCCGCAAGATTCGTCGGAGTGTCATACCGGGAATGACCGGTATGTGGCAGGTCTGCGCTCGTAGCGATGGCGATCTTGCCGTTCAGGAGGCACTGGACATGTATTACATCCGCAACTGGTCGATATGGCTTGACATCAGTCTGCTTGCCAAGACCGCGCTGGTCGTGTTGAGTGGCAAAGGAGCGTATTGAAAGACAATTTTAATTGTTGATCACTAGCTTAGAATTGAACCAAGGACTCACAAATTTTGCGGCTGCCCAAGAATAAAATTGATTTTTTTCTACCCCAGGAAATATTGTGCTTAATCCACTACTCAAAAGCGATATACTAAATATTATCTCGTCAGCACTCTGCCTGGTCATATTTTTGTTCAGCCAGGCGTCGCCCTGTTACGCCCTCTCCTCCACCAATATCCCCCTGGACAGCCCCGTCTACGACTATGTGGAAAAGCTCTCCGGCCTCGGGCTTCTCGATTCCGACATCAGGGGTCTGCGCCCCTACAGCCGTGCGGAGGCGGCACGGCTGCTGCAAGAGGCAAAGGATAATCGCCCGCGGCTGGCTCCCGGGAAGGAACAACTGGCCGACGATGTGATCAGACGCATCGGGGAGTTGATTCCGCGCGAAGCGTTTCTTTACGACAAACCTTCGGAAGCGCGGCTGTTCGACATCAATCCTGTTGCCTATGCGAGGGCTCGCTACGTGCACCTTGACGGACAGGCCCGCAGCTATGACCGCGATATCTTCATCCCCGGAGACCAGTCGGCTTTCGGCTTTATCGGCGGGAACCTGCGTCCCGGCGATGCCGGGATCGGCCACGAATCAGGCACCGAGGGGACGCCGCTCCTTGAGAACAACCAGGGAGTGGTCTACCGCCCCGGCAATAACGGCGAGGTCCGTGGGGCAACCGAGGGCCACCTCTCCAGCAAGGCCTCTGTTCTTGTCGAGCCTTATCTGCTCGTCACCCCCGAAGCCACGGAACTTCGCCTCGGCAAAGGATACCTGAAGCTTGGCGGCGGAGGGCTCGAACTGGAGGCGGGGCGGGATGAAAACTGGTTCGGACCGGGACGCCGGGGAGCGCTCACCCTGTCCAACAACGCACAAAACTTCGATCAGGTGAAGCTTTCCAGCCCTGAACCACTGGATGTTGCCTGGGTGAAAAAGTATCTCGGACTGTTCAAGTACAGCCTGATCGTCTCCCGTTTCGACAAGACCGGAACCGGCAGCGACGCGCGCCAACCGTGGTTCATAGGGACAAAATTCGCCCTGAAACCGAAACCGTGGTGGGAGATCGGAATCAATTTCGCGCGCATGGAGGGTGGTCCGGGCTTTTCCGGCAGTACGTCAGTCCAGGATTTGATCTTCGGCGGCGGGTATACCAATCATAACGCCACCACCGCCGGCATCGATCTCCGCTTCCGGATTCCCTGGCTGGCGAACACCGAGCTGTATGGCGAGTATGTGGGCAGCGATTCCGCACTCTTCTGGCCCATCGTGGAGAGCTACCTTGCCGGGTTCTACATCCCGAGCCTTACGGCAAGCGGCCGTGACGATTTCCGTTTCGAGTTCTTCTACGGCAACCCCAAATTATACACAGATGGCAAATTCCCCCGTGGCGATGTCTATAACGGCATGCCGTTCGGCAACTCGCAGGGAGGGGGAACCATCGAGTTTTATTCCCGCTACAGCCACTGGTTTTCCCCGCGCGCTATCCTGGCGTTGGAATTCTGGCGGACGGATCGGGGAGACGAAGGGCGGGTCGTGGCAAACGGCGCCATGCAGGCCGTGGAACGTGTGGCCGCCGGCCGGATCTCCTGGAGCCTGCCGCTGTACGGGGACATGGATATGAATCTTACCTATGGGTATGAAAAGATTACCAATTTCAACCTGGTCCAAGGGGTAAATCAAACAAACCAGTTGAGTACCATGGAACTGCGCTATCGTTATTGACGTAACCCATGACCCCGCCGCACGAAAATCTCTCCGCGCTTTCCGCCAGCATGAACTAGAGACAAATCGCGAATAATGTGATAGGATTCCGCTCCGGTCAAAAAAGCGCCCCATGCCGGAAAGCGCTGTCTGCTTACGGGCCGTCCGGTAAATAGAAGCCATTGAAAGAGGAATCAATGATTAACGATCCCACCACGCCGCAAACCAGGATATCCGTCAACATCGAAGACGAAATGAAACGCTCCTACATGGATTACGCCATGTCGGTCATCATCGGCCGGGCGCTGCCGGACGTGCGCGATGGTCTCAAACCGGTTCATCGGCGCTGCTTGTACGCCATGTACGACATGGGCAACGACTACAACAAGCCTTACAAAAAATCGGCCCGCGTGGTCGGCGACGTAATAGGCAAGTACCACCCCCACGGCGATACGGCGGCCTACGACACCATCGTGCGCATGGCCCAGAATTTCTCGCTGCGCTACATGCTGGTGGACGGCCAGGGGAACTTCGGTTCGGTAGACGGCGATTCGCCCGCGGCCATGCGTTATACCGAGATCCGCATGCGCCAGCTCACCCACGAGCTCCTGGCCGACCTGGACAAAGAAACCGTCAACATGGCGCCAAACTACAACGACGAGTTGCTGGAGCCGACGGTCCTCCCCTCCAAGTTTCCCAACCTGCTGGTCAACGGCTCCACCGGTATCGCCGTCGGCATGGCCACCAACATACCGCCCCACAACCTGACGGAGGTGATCGACGGCATCATCGCCGTCATCCACAACCCCGAAATAAGTTTCGAGGAGTTGCTGGCCCTGGTGCCCGGCCCGGACTTCCCCACCGGCGCCACCATCTACGGTCGCCAGGGGATCAGGGATGCCTACGCCACCGGCCGCGGTATCATCCAGATCCGCGCCAAGGCCCACGTGGAGGTCCAGAAGAAATCGGAGCGCCAGTCGATCATCATCACCGAGATTCCTTACCAGGTCAACAAGTCCAAGCTGGTCACCAGCATCGCCGACCTGGCCAAGGAGAAGAAGATCGAGGGGATCACTGATCTCCGCGACGAATCGGACCGCGAGGGGATGCGGATCGTTATCGAGGTAAAGCGGGACGAGAACGCTGAGGTGCTGCTCAACCAGCTCTACAAGCACACCCAGTTGCAGACCTCCTTCGGCATCATCATGATCGCCATCGTCCATAACCGCCCCCGGATACTGACCCTGCGGGAGATGATGGACTGCTTCGTCGATCACCGTCGCGAGGTGGTCACCCGCCGCACCAACTTCGAGTTGAAGAAGGCCCTGGCCCGCGCCCATATCCTGGAAGGCCTCAAGATCGCCCTGGACTGGCTGGACGCGGTCATCGAGCTGATCCGCGAGTCCAAAACCCCGCCCGAAGCCAAGCAGGGGCTCATGGAAGGACGGTTCGCCGACCCGGAATACCTGAAACGCCTCGACCTGCCCCGGCCTGCCGGCTATGAGGAGGCGGTGCAGTTGACCGAGATCCAGGCCCAGGCCATCCTGGAGATGCGCCTGCAGCGCCTGACCGGCCTGGAGCGGGACAAGATCGTGGCCGAATACGAAGAGGTGCTGGCCTTCATCGCCCGCCTGCGGGAGATCCTGGCTTCCGACGCCGAGATCCTCAAGATCATCGTGGCCGAACTGACCGAGATCCGCGACAAGTTCGGCGACAAACGCCGCTCCGAGATCGTGGACAAGACCGCCGACATCACCCTGGAAGACACCATCGAGGATGAGGACATGGTGGTGACCATCTCCCATACCGGCTACATCAAGCGCAGCGCCGTGGACCTGTACCGTTCCCAGCGGCGCGGCGGCAAGGGCAAGACCGGCATGAAGACCAAGGAAGAGGATTTCGTCGAACAGCTCTTCATCGCCTCCACCAAGGACTATCTGCTCTGCTTCACCGACGCCGGCCGCATGTACTGGCTCAAGGTCTACGAGATCCCCGAGGGGAGCCGCACCACCAAGGGCAAGGCAGTGGTCAACCTGGTCAACGTGGCCATGGACGAAAAGATCACCACTATCCTGCCGGTCAAGGAATTCAGCGAAGACACCTTCCTGTTCATGGCCACCCGTAACGGCGTGGTGAAGAAGACACCGCTGGTGGAATACTCCAACGTGCGCAGCGGCGGCATCATAGCCGTCAAGCTGGACGAGGGGGACCGCCTGATCTCCGTGGCCCTGACTGACGGTAGCAAGGATGTGTTCCTGGCCTCCAAGAACGGCAAGGCCATCCGTTTCAACGAGGGTGATGCCCGTTCCATGGGGCGCGTCACCCGCGGCGTGCGCGGCATGAACCTATCCGACGACGATCAGGTGATCGGCATGGAGATCGTGGACAATACCGCCGTCGGCTCGACCATTTTCACGGTCTGCGAGAACGGCTACGGCAAGCGCACCGACCTGGACGAATACCGCGACCAGAGCCGGGGCGGCAAGGGAATCATCACCATCAAGACTACCGAACGCAACGGCAGCGTGGTCAACGTCATGCAGGTGGCCGACGACAACGACCTGATGGTGATCACCGACCAGGGCAAGATCCTGCGGGTTCCGGTCTCCGGCTTCTCGGTGATCGGCCGCAACACTCAGGGCGTCCGCCTGATCACTACCGAGGAAAAGGAAAAGGTGGTGGCCGTTGCCAAACTGGCCGAGAAGGAAGAGGACGAGTTCGAGGACGGGACGGACCAGAGCGGCGAAGAAACCGAGTAACGACTGAAGAACTGAAAAGGCTTTCACCACGGAGGACACAAAGGTACACGAAGAAAAGCGGAAAGCAATTACCAAAAAAATACAAACGCTGCCATTCAGTTTTACTGCTTTCCTCAGATTGTTCATCCGTGTCCTCCGTGGTAAAAAAAGACTGTTATTATGCCCAGAGCCCTGAAAATTGACAGATCCCTGCGGGAACGGCGGCGCATCATGCGTCTGCTGGATTTTCTCAAGAGGGACGACCTGACCGGCGACCAGATGGAGCGCATCGGCAGACGCCTGCAGAAGTCGGGCAAACGTGCGCTCAACCCGCTCGTCCGCAAGCTGTGGCAGGAACATAACGGCACCGCCATCTACCGCTATACCTGCATGCTGGACTTCTTCGACACCTCCGCCTGGATGGACCAGTTGATCCAGATCACCCTCCAGCGCAAGGACCTGGAGGAGGACGGCAAGCTGGCCCTTCTGGATCTGCTGCATGACAGCGGCATCGACGTCACGGCCCCTCCGTTCGCATCCTTAACCGGCTATGGCGCCGCATCCCTGGAAGGCTTCATCGACGATTGCCTCAAGGATGGCGAGCGGGGCCTGGTACGCTTCATCGACAATTTTCTGGACGTCACCGATGATTTCCGCGAACGGATGATCCACCGGCTGGCCGAACTCAATTCCCCCGACGCCGTGGCACTGCTGGAGATCCTGCTTTCCTTCGAGCGGCCCGAGATCGTCAAAGAGGCGATCCTGGCCCTGGGGCGGATCAAGAGCGGTTGCGCGCTGGACGTGCTGACCAGGGCCGAGCGGCGCCACGAAGGCGACGTGGTTGACCTGATCCGGCGCAGCATCCGGCGGCTCTCCTTCATGGGCATCAGGGAGCCGGTGGAACTGCCCCAGTCATTCCCCATGCCGCTCCCGTTCCACGAGGTTCAGGCAGGTCCCATCGACTTTTATGGCGCGCGCTCCCTCTGGTTTTCCTGGAAGCTGGACGATTCGGCCTTCGCCGCCCTGCTGATCCTGACCGGGGAGTCCGATGGTCTCCTGAATGCGGTCAGCTACCGCATGGGGGACGAGAAGGAGTACAACCTCGTCTTTAAAGATCTGGTCAACGGTGAGATGCTGCTCCCGGTCAGTCCCGTTTATGCCCTGTCCGCTCTGCGGGAAGCCCTCCACCGCAGCCGTGAGCAGGGATTCTACCTGCCGCCCGACTTTTACGTGGACATGCGCCTGTTCCGCCCCGATTCACTCAAACCGGAGGCCTACATCCCCCGTTTCAGCCTGAACCACCTGGATGGCATCGTCGAAAAGATTCCCGGCTACGTAACAGCCAGCAATGAACTGTTGGACGACCCGAGCCTGGAAGGGTGGATCCTGTCCGAACCCGCCGTCTACGATGCCGCCGAGCGCTTCATCGCCCTGGAAGAGAAGGACGGCGTCGAGGGTGTGACCGCAGAGGCACTGGAGGCCGAGATCACACGCTTCTGCGACGAGATGATCATCCCGCACCGTGCCGAAATCATCAAGCGACTGCTCTTGACGGCCGACTACATGCAACAGACCGGCAGCGAGGACCAGGCGGTCCAGCGTGCCCTGGCCACCGCCTTGAGCCTGGTGGGAGGTTTTCTGCCCGAGAGCCGCCATCCGTTTATCCGGCGCCTGGTGCTGGATAGCGTGGATACCGCCCGCCAGGCCCTGGCAGAAGGGTATGACCTGCGACTGGAGGAAGGCTATAACAACGATGAAGAGTAAAAACGAGCGGATAGCCGTTATCGGCGCGGGAAGCTGGGGGACGGCGCTGGCTAACCGGCTGACGGCCAACGGCCACCACGTGCTCCTGTGGGCCTATGAACAGGAACTGGTTCGCGAGATCAACACCTCCCACACCAACTCCCTGTTTCTTCCCGGCATCCCGCTGCAACCGGAACTCGCCTGCACCGGCGACCTTGGTGAAGCCATCGACGGCCGTGGCATTGTCCTGCTGGTGACCCCGGTCCAGGTCCTACAGGGGGTTCTGAAACAGATCGCCCCCGCCATCGGCGGCGACACGGTCATTGCCAACGCCTCCAAGGGGATCGAACTTGGGACGCTCCAGACCGTCTCCCAGATTTGCGGCCACCTGCTGCCGCCCGGGGTGACCGAGGGGTATGTGGCCCTGTCGGGACCGACCTTTGCCCGCGAAGTGGCCCAGGAACTCCCTTCACTCATTGTGGCCGCCTCCCGCGTCGAGGCAAACGCCCGACGCGTGCAGGCCGCCTTCAGCAGTCCCCGGTTCCGTGTCTACACCAACAGCGACGTGATCGGCGTGGAGCTGGGGGGAGCGGTCAAGAACGTGATCGCCATTGCCGCCGGCATCTGCGATGGTCTCGGGTTCGGCCACAATGCCCGCGCCGCCCTGATCACCCGCGGTCTGGCCGAGATGAAAAGGCTGGGCAGCGCCATGGGAGCGCAGCCGGAAACCTTTGCCGGGCTGGCCGGCATGGGCGACCTGGTCCTGACCTGCACCGGCGACCTCTCCCGCAACCGCACCGTCGGCTTCAAACTCGGTCAGGGGATGCTGCTGGCCGACATCCTGGGGGAGATGCGCATGGTAGCGGAAGGGGTCAAGACGGCGGAATCGGTGCACCAGCTTGCCCTTCGCCTGGGTGTGGAGATGCCGATCATCGAGAAGACCTATCAGATCCTCCACGAGGACAAACCCGCCCGCCAGGCGGTCACTGAACTGATGGGACGCGATCTCAAAGCTGAATAAACAACAGAGAGGTTTGGCTGCATGCGCATAGGACACGGCTACGACGTCCACCGTCTGGTGGAGGGGAGAAAACTGATCATGGGTGGGGTGGATATCCCTTGGGAAAAGGGCCTTCTGGGGCACTCCGACGCCGACGTTCTGCTGCACGCCATCTCCGACGCCATTCTGGGCGCAATCGGCGAGGGGGACATCGGCAAACACTTCCCCGATACCGACCCGGCCTTCAAGGGAGCCAACAGCCTCAAGCTCCTGGAACACGTCATGGCGGTCGCCGACCGGCACGGCTACCGACTCGGCAATCTGGACGCCACCATCATCGCCCAGCGTCCCAAGATGGCGCCCCATATCCCCGTAATGCGGGAGAATATCGCCCGCGTGCTGCATGCCGCGCCGGAGCGGGTAAATGTCAAGGCCACCACCGAGGAAGGGCTCGGGTTCACCGGAACCGGCGAGGGGATCTCCGCCCACGCCGTGGTGCTTCTGGAATCCAAGGGATAATCCCGGCCGATCCGGCCCACCCCAATCCACGAAAAGGTTTCACCATGAACAACTTTGAGAACATAGCCTCAAAGGTCCGCGCCAACCAGCGCATCAGCGCCGAGGAGGCGCTTTTCCTGTTCAATTGCAACGACCTCCTGGCCGTCGGCGAACTGGCGGCCTTGGCCAACGAACGCAAGAACGGCAAAAACGTCTTCTTCAACGTCAATCGCCACATCAATCCGACCAACATCTGCGTCAATCGTTGTGCCTTCTGCGCCTTCTCCCGGACGCCGGGGGACGAGGGGGCCTACACCCTGGCCATTGAAGAGGTGTGCCGCAAGGCGAAACAGGCCTCCGGGGAGGGCGCCACCGAGGTGCACATCGTCGGCGGACTCCACCCCGACCTTCCCTTCGAATACTATGAGAAGGCACTGGGCGCCATCCGCCAGGTCGCCCCGGGACTGCACATCAAGGCCTTTACCGCTGTGGAGATCGACTATTTCGCCCGTATCTCCGGCTTGAGCATCGAACGGGTTTTCGAACGGCTCAAGGCCGCAGGGCTCGGCTCCATGCCGGGCGGCGGTGCGGAGATCCTGGTGGAGGAGGTCCGGCAAAGGATCTGCCCGGAGAAGATTTCCGGAGCCCGCTGGCTGGAGATCATCCGTCTGGCCCACCAGGCCGGCCTGAAGACCAACGCCACCATGCTCTACGGCCACGTGGAAGGCTTGGCCAACCGGGTCAGACACATGGAGATGCTGCGGGAGTTGCAGGACCGGACCGGCGGTTTCCAGGCTTTCATCCCCCTCGCCTTCCAGCCGGAAAATTCCGACTTGAAGCTGGACATCAAGGGGACCTCCGGCCTGGACGACCTGAAGACCCTGGCGGTTGCCCGCATCTTCCTGGACAACTTCAACCACATCAAGGCCTATTGGGTCATGCTGGGGGAAAAAATCGCCCAGGTTTCCCTGGCCTTCGGGGTCAACGACCTGGACGGCACCGTGGTGGAGGAGAAGATCGGCCACGACGCCGGTGCTCGCAGTCCCCAGTCCTTGACCAAGGAGGGCATCATCCGCCTGATCGGCAAGGCCGGCCGGACCCCGGTGGAGCGGGATACCCTCTACCGGCCGCTGAACAGCTATGCTGATTAACGGCGATCTTCGCTAACGATCAAGTCCAGCTTGAACAAAGAGGGACTTAGGGGGATTTGCCCGTGATCTTTGCCCCTCTTTGTTAAAGGGGGAACCATGTGGCGGAAGATGACCACTCATCAGGAAAGTTATCAATGATCCGCTTCACCCCGTCCCTCGACCATGGGGATGCCCATAGCCGCCTCGATACGCTCATCCCGCCGCACCTCGACCCTTCACCTTTCCAACCAGCCCTCCGGCGGCTCCGGCGCATGTCCGCCGCCTTTGCCGCCTTCTGTCCGCCACCCTGGCCCAGCCCCGGCCTCGACCTTACCCCGGAGATCCACTACCAGAGCGAACTCTGGCTCCCCTTGGCCGAGCTGCAACCGACCTTCAGCCACTTCCGCCGGGCAGCCCTCGGCTGCGCAGCGCCCCCCGGCGGAGCGCCTTTCGACGATGCGGCCAGTTGGGCCGGCGTGGCGGCCACCCTGCCGCCGCCCTTGGCCTCCTGTACGACCCCGGCCCGCCTGCTGCACCGGCTCGTGACCGACCGGGAGGTGCGCAGGTTATACCTCTTCCGGGCCAGCATGCCGAAGCGCTTCTACGGCGGGACCATGGACCGCTATCCCCGTCAGACGGCCTTTATCCGGCACTGGCTGGAACAGCGCACAACCGGGGACCGACCGCTATGCTGCCTGGACGCCGCCTGTGGGGACGGCGCCGCAACCTATGGCCTGGCGAGGCTGCTGCTTGACCGAGGCTTTGCACCCCGTGATTTCCTGGTGCAGGGGTGGACCATCGATCCGTTGGAGGTGTGGGCCGCTGCCCATTGCGCCTTTCCCCATGACCCGCCGCGGCAGGAGACCTTCAGGCGGTGGACGCTACCCATATTTGCACACAACACGGAGCGGTCCCTGTCGTTCCAACAGGTCAACCTCCTGATCGCGCCCCCGAACCGGCAGTGCTTTCACCTCATCCTCTGCAACGGACTGCTGGGAGGGCCGATCCTCAACAAACGTGAAGAGATGCGGCAGGTCGTGGGAAATCTGGCAACGCTCCTGATGCCGGGGGGACTCGTACTGGCGGCCAACAGTTTCCATGGGGGGTGGAAACAGAAATGCCCGCACCATGAAGTGCGGGCATTGTTCGCTTCGGCAGGGCTCACGCCGTTGGAAGCCGGCGAGGGAATCAGCGGCCTGAAGGGAGAGGATTAGCTCAATCGCGGTCCCGGTCCCCTTCTTGGGCTTTGCGCTGCTTCCGTTCGGCGATGATCTTGTCGAATTTTTCGCGTTGGTCCGGCCGCAGCACCGTTTTGATCCGATCCTGCCCCGTGGCGAGCAGGACCTCGATCTGGGGACGGGTCCGGCTTCGCACCTGGCGGATGCCGTCATGGGTTTCGCGGGTGATAGTCCTAACCTGTTCCTGCTGGCTGGCGTCCAGGTCAAGCTTCTTGGTGAGCCGTTCTACGATGACGTCCTCCCGCATCCTGTGCCCGCCGTGGATAAAACGCTCCAAACGGGCCTGACAGACTGTGTGGGAGATCACGGCCCCGCCGGCGGCGCCGAGGAGAAACACCAGCAGGATTCCTGCTATCACCTTCAAATTCTTCATATCATTCCCCCGACAGGACATTCCCCGCCAAATATTCCTCCTGGCCGGAACTGATGGCCGCAAACAGGTCTCCGGACGACGATGGTCCGTAGTTGGCGCTGTACACCGCAATGAGGAGAACCAGAACGGCAAACCCCGGCACCATGCGCCACATCAGCGCATACCAGGGAATACCCGCCTTCTGCCGCTCCCGCAGCCTGGCCATGAGCCTGGTCTCAAAATGCTCTTCCAGCGCAGAGGTATCCACCCGCGCATCACGCGCCGCGGCAAAAAGCCGGTCCAACCTTTCATCCGCGTTCTTGTTCATTGTTCGCCTCCAGCACCCGCTTCAACACCTGTCGTGCCCGATGGGCCCGCACCTTCACGTTTGCTTCGCTCCACCCCGTCAACGCCGAAATCTCCCGCACCGTGTACTCTTCCAACTCCAGCAGGGTAATGACTATCCGCTCCTCCGCCTTTAACCGGGACATCGCCCACTGCAGCACTTCACGGGCCTGGCGGGCCTCATGGCGGGCCTCGGCGGCATAATCCCGCACCTCGAAAACATAATCGTCAAATCCGCTTTGCCCCTTTTCCCGTCGCCGACGGCGGAGGGCGTCATGGCTTGCCCTCACGGCGATCCGCGTCAGCCAGTGCTCAAAAGGGGCATCGTGCCGGAATGACGCCAGGTTTTCAAAGGCCTTGATGAACACCTCCTGGCAGATATCTTCCACCTCGTCACGGTCCCGGGCAAAACGGGCGGCCAGCCCGAAAATGCGCCGCTTGTAGCGGGTCACCAGCAGCGCAAAGGCGCCCTCGTCACCCGAAAGGGTGGCGCTGATCAGGCTTTCGTCGGAAGACTGCTCTGGCATACTGGTCACGGTCGCTGAATAATCCCCGTTTATTGTACAGGTCAGGCGCGGAATTGGAAAGGCATTCCCCGCCCCCTCTACCTTGACAGTATTCCTGCAAAAGAGACGGAGAAGACCGGCAAAAGGTTACAAAACAGGCAAAGCCACCGATCATGGTGGCTTTGCCTGGAGCAATGGTGATGGTCACATGGCCGGAAAGGTCGCCATCAGAATCTGATCAGCAGGCCACCCCAGGAGAGGCCGCCGCCGAAGCCCATGGTCAGGACCAGGTTACCCGGCTTGATGGTGCCGTTGCGCAGGTTTTCGTCAAGCACCAGCGCCACCGAGGCGGCCGAGGTGTTGCCACAGCGGTCCAGATTCAGCAGGAAACGCTCCTTGGGATAGCCGAACTTCTTGGCGATGAAATCGATCATACGCACATTGGCTTGGTGCGGGATGATGTAGTCCAGGTCGGAGGTCTGGATGCCACCTTTCCGGCAAATCTCCACGATGATCTCGGGGATCACGTCAGTGGCGAAGATATAGACCTGTTTACCGGCCATCTTGAAGGTATTCTCGCGGGCGGCGATGGTCTCGGCGGTGACCGGTTTGCGCGAACCGGAGGAGGGCACCTGGATCAGCGGCCAGCCGCTGCCGTCGCTGCGCATGTAGGTGCAGAGCACCCCCTTGTCCTCCTCGGTCGCCCTCAGGATTGCAGCACCGGCGCCATCGCCGAACAAGGGACAGGTGGACTTGTCCTCGAAATCGAGGATCTTGGAGTAGGTGTCCGCACCGATAGCCATCACGGTTTTGTACTTGCCGCACTTGATGAAATTGTCGGCCACCTCCATGGCATAGACAAAACTGCTGCACACCGAGTTGACGTCAAAAGCAAAGGCGTTGGCGGCGCCGATGTTGTGCTGGACGATGCAGGCCGTTGCCGGCAGGATCATGTCCGGCGTCGAGGTGCCCACCACAAGACAGTCTATCTCGGAAGCGTCGATACCGGCCGCCTCCAGAGCCTGCTTTGCGGCGATGGTCGCCAGGTCGGAGGTTGCCTGATCCTCGCGGGCAAACCTGCGCTCGCGGATCCCGGTGCGGGAAAACACCCACTCGTCGGCGTTCTCCACCAGACCTTCGAAAAATTCGTTTTTGACCACCCGTTCCGGTGAATGTGCCCCGCTGCCGATGACCTGCGAATGAATCATGATATCCCCAATGCCGCACGCGCCGTGCAATTGTACTCAGTATTGCTGAGGTTTTCTGAATCTCTCATAAAATAACGCTGTTTGTCAATCTCAATGTTGTAAAAACGACACAGGTTGTGACGGCGCCTTCATTCCCCGTCACGATGCCGCAGCAGATCGGCAACGGAAAAGGCCCATACCAGGACAAACCCGCCCAGGAGCCCTTTGCCGAAACCGGAAACTCCCCTCAGCGCGGCCATGACCTCATCGGGAGATGTCGTGACCGCGCCACCTGCCACCCTGGCCGCGATCACCGGTCCAAGCCCTTTCAGGACCACGAACAGCGCCAACAGGAGGAGCAGGTTGACTACCATGATAATGGCGATTCCCGCAACCTTGCGACCGAGATAGAGCTGGCCCAGGCCGGGCAGGACACAGGACGAGAGCAAAAGCGCGGTACGCTTCCGCGTCATGGGGCATCTCCGTCGGCCGTTGCCATGAGCAGGGCCGTCATGTCGTTGTGGATAAGTCCGTTTGAAGCCAGGATGCGATCATTGAACACATCATAGGCGGAACCGTCGAAGGTCGTCACTGTCCCGCCCGCTTCGCGGACCAGCAGCACCCCGGCGGCCACATCCCACGGCTTGAGCTTCAGTTCCCAGAAACCGTCCAGGCGACCGGCGGCCACATAGGCCAGGTCCAGGGCGGCGGCGCCGGCCCGGCGGATACCGCGGGCCGCTTTCTGGAAGGCGATGAAACTGGTAAAGTTGTTGGCCGGGTCGGTGGCGCAGTCGTAGGGGAAGCCGGTGCCCAACAGGGTATTCCTGATAGGCGAGCGCGTGGAAACCTGCAAACGGCGGCCATTCATGAATGCCCCGCCACCCCTGGTGGCCGTAAAGAGCTCGTCGGACAGGGGGTTGTAGATCACCCCCGCCGCCAGTTCGCCCTCTGCCTCCAGGGCGATGGAAACGCAGAACCAGGGAAATCCATGGGCGTAATTGGTCGTGCCGTCCAGGGGATCGATGATCCAGCGGAACCGGGTATCTCCCACCGGATACTCCCCCTCTTCCGCGATAATGGTGTGGCCGGGGAAGCATGCCAGGAGGTGTTCCACGATCAGCCGTTCAGCCTCCCGGTCCACCTCGGTCACCAGGTTTTTGTCCCCCTTCAGGTCAATCTCCAGAAGCGAGGCAAACCGGTGGCGCTGGTAGCTTCCCGCCATAAGGGCCGCCATCACGGCGCTGTCAAGGTACTTTTGGCAATCGTTCATCGACTCACCTCGCAAAAAAGAAGGCGGCTTGGATGCGCCGCCTTTGCAGGAGTCTGTTTTATACCAGACTCGTCGTCTCCTGACAAGCATTCGTCTTTCTGCTTTGACATTACACCTACTTTAAGGCATATTCTAGCCCGTTTATCACATATCCGGGCGCGTGAGCCGTCACGGATTCAGGATATAATCACATCAACCGGGCAACAACGGAGCGATCAACCGTGGTACTCTTTGCGAACATACTCCTGGCCCTGGCCAAGATCGTGGAACTGGGCGACGGCCTTTTGACCATCTATAAGTACATTCTGCTGGCCAGCGTGATCATCTCGTGGGTGAATGCCGATCCGTACAACCCGATCGTCAACTTCATCTACCGCGTCACCGACCCGCTCTTGCGCAGGATCAGGCGCCACATGCCCGACACCGGTATGCTCGACCTTTCCCCCCTGGTGGCCTTTGCCCTGATCTACGTGCTCCAGATTGTTGTATTCAATACCGCCTATCAGTACCTCATGACGGCAAGTATGTCACTCAAACTGAGAGGTTGACCAGCAATGAAGATCACCCCGATCGATATCCAGCAGCAGCAGTTCAAAGGCAAGATGCTGGGAGGCCTGGACCCTGAGGATGTGGATGCATTCCTGCAGTCCGTGGCCTCTGAAATGGAAGGCCTGCTCCGGGAAAATAACGAGCTGAAAGAGCAGCAGGCCCGTCATAATCGTGAAATGACCGAGATGGCCGAGAAGGAGAAAGATCTCCGCGAAACCATGCTGGCCGCCCAGAGGATCACCGAAGAGATGAAGGTCAATGCCCAGAAAGAGGCGTCACTGATCGTTTCCGAAGCCGAACTCAAGGCCGAGCGGATCGTGATGGACGCCGAGCGCCAGTTGGGCGATCTCAAGGCCGGCATCGAAGAGACCCGCCGCCTGAAGATCCAGTTCGAGACGAGCCTCAAAGCCCTTCTCGACAGCTACGCCCGCCAGCTCTCCGGCGATGAGCAGACCTGACCAGCCGCTCTGTACCGACACGGATGGGGGTATTATCCTGACCCTTCACATCCAGCCGCGGGCATCTAAGAACGAGGTGTGCGGCATCCAGGACAATGCCCTGAAGATCCGCCTGACCTCACCACCGGTGGATGGCGCCGCCAACAAGCTCTGTCGTGAATTTTTGGCAGAACTGTTCGATGTGCCCAAATCGGCGGTAGAGATCCTCTCGGGCGAAACCTCGCGCCACAAGCGCGTCAGGATCGGCGGCAAGGTTTCCGCACACCTCCGGCGGGCACTGGAGGAAATGATCCCACAGCATCGTTGACCCGACACCACGCATCGGCCCTTACGGATTACGCCTGTTCCCCACCTATCTGTCAGACGGCTGAATTAACTACGAAAGGAAACACACATGGCACAGGCAAAAAACGGCGACAAGGTTCGCGTGCACTACACCGGCACGCTTGAGGACGGCTCCATATTCGACAGCTCGGAAGTGGGCGCCGACGAATGCAGCGACGATTCATGCGGTTGCGGCGACCAGCCAGGCGGGCCGCTGGAGTTCGTCATTGGCGAGGGCAACTTGATCCCCAAATTCGAAGCGGCTGTGGTTGGGCTTGAACCGGGCCAAAAGGTACAGGTCAAGATCACCTCTGAGGACGCCTATGGCCCCCGGGCCGAAGAGATGGTGGCTGTGATCGAACGCAGCGAGATTCCGGGCGATATCAACCCGGAACCGGGCCAGCAGATGGAAGTGATCCTCCAGGACGGCACGGCAATGCCGGTCATGGTAACCGCAGTGTCGGAAACTACCGTCACCCTCGACGCCAACCACCCGCTGGCGGGGCAGGACCTCACCTTCGACATCACGCTGGTCGAGATACTCTGACGACTTCCGGGGAAAGCGGTTTCAAGCCGGCCATCCTCTCATCCGTCGAAACAAAAGGGCCGTGGAATTCATTCCACGGCCCTTTGTCATTCTGCCCGACTCAGAGCTTGTTCATAAATCAGTGTTGCGGCTGCTTCTCCGCAGCCACGGTGGAACCGGCAGGCTCGACACCATAATCCTTGGCATCCGCAGGCGGCTTGGCAATTACGATCACAAAAGGAATCGCCTTTCCCGGCGGCACCTCCAGGTTGTCCAGCGAATCGCCGAACTGGTTGGCCATGGCAGCCTCTATCTTGTCCAAGGGCATGGTGGCGAGCTGTTCCCTGGTCAACGGGTTCCCGCAAAAAGCATTCTTGCTTGCCAACACCTGACCGGCCGGGCCGTAGATCATTCCCTTGACCTGGATGGCGGCCCGCGTACCGGAAAACTCGTTTACCGCCTCCCCGGTGATCGCGACAAGCTCACCGGCAACGCTATTCTTGACAAAAGCGGCATTCACTCCACGTACCGTAATCCGCCCGGTGTCCTTGGCCACCTTCTCCACACCGAACATGGAGTAGCCCACGTAGCCCGCCACCGCTACGACAAGCACGGCAAGAACGACCACCAGTCCCATGAAGAAGGAACTCTGTTTGCGGCGTGAAACGATGGATAGCGGAGGGAGTTCATCCTGCGGCACGGCAGGGGCCGGTGGAGCGGCAGCCTCTTCCGCGGCGACGGGTCCCTTTTCCTCCGGTGCCGCCGCCAGCGGGGCAAAAAACAACTCCTGGGCAGGCTTAAGTTCTTCCGGATTGACCTGCTGTACGGCTACCGAGGTCAACTCGTCGCCGAAATCGATTTCACCCAGGCTGAAGGGCTCATCGCCCTGGGAGGTTTCGAGACCGCCGATAGCCCCCTTTCCTTCCGATGCCGTTTCGACGGCCCCCATGGAGTCGGCAAACGCTTCAACCGGAAAATCAAAGGCGATCGGCTCGGCAGGTTCCTCGGGTGTCGGGGCGGCAACGGCGTCGCCAAACAGGCTTTCAGCTCCGAAATCGAAACCGGCGGTGTCTGGAGCGGAAACAGATGCAACCGGGTGTTGGGCACCTTCACTAAAATCGGTCGGTGCGGTGACGCCTCCCTCTTCCGGGGTAACGTCGCCAAAATCAAAATCGGAGAAGTCCAGCTCACGTGACGGCGCTACGGTCTCGTCATGCTTTGCAGAAGTATCCTCGACATCCTCCGAAAAGGAAAACTCAAAATCTTCCCCCCCTGCCGGGGCGAAGGGCGACTCTGCCGCCGCTGGGCCCGGCGAGGGCTCATCACCTGGGAGTTGGGCGGCAAACGGGAGACCGGTCGGAACTGCCGCTCCCTGATCCACGCCAACGTCACGCTGAGTTGAAGCGTCACCCGGACCGGGAACAACCTGTTGCTCGGGGGCGGCCACGGCATCAGGCTGCGGCTCCGTCATCGCCTGCTGCTCCTTTGTGACGGTAAATACATGGCGGCACTTGGCGCAGCGAACCTTGACGCCCGTGTCCTTGATCTTGGCGTCATCGAGCCTGAACTTCGTGGAACACTGTTCACACTGGATAATCATCTGCGACTCCCCGCTGAAAAGTGGTGGCAGGTAAACTTCCTAAATACTTGAACCCGCTATGGTCTATACCAAAAAGGTCTAACGGTGTCAAATTCTTAAAATAAGTCACCACCTCGCCTGCATGGTACCGAAAGCGATCTGCATCAGGTGCAACCGGCAAGAAGCTACCCCACACACTGTTTTTCGCAGCAATGACGATCTCCCCATACGAAACAGCGGTTTTGGTTGAAAGTAGGTAGCCATACGTAGTATATGGTAGCAGTTAAAATCATTAATCCTGGCGGAGAGGCCGTTGCGCAGGTTCATCGTTTCCATAATCCTCGGCACTGTGATCATATCCGCACGCAGGGATTGCCTGGCTGCCGGGGAGTCTCGCACACCGCGCCAATCTGCCGCTGTAACCCCATCACTCTCCCTCAGCCCCACCGCCGGCATATTCCTGTTCGATAGCCACAGAAACCTGGAGGCAAGCCCCATCTACGGCATTCGCCTCGGTTACGACATCATTGGTCGAAACGCAATCGACAGCTTGGGGGTCGAAGCTGGGCTCAGCGTGGCCACGACCCGTTCAAAAACGAACAAAAATTCGGTCAAGGCGTATCTTCTGCGTACCGAGGCGCTCTATTCGATCCTGCCCCGGGAACGCTTCGTCCCTTCTTTTGCCGTCGGCGCCGGTGGGATGTCTGTTGATGGCGGCCCCTCTTCTCTCAGCGCATTCATAAACTACGGCCCAAGTTTCAAATATTTTCTCAAGGACTATCTTGCGCTTCGGTTCGACGTTCGCCATATCTTCGTCTATGAGAATATGGTCGCACGCAGCAACCTCGAATCAACCCTCGGGCTGTCGCTCTTCCTGAGCTATGACAAGGAATTGAAGCGGGTGCCGCCGGTCGATTCCGACAAAGACGGCGTCCCCGACTACCTGGACAAATGCCCGGACACCCCGAAAGGGGTCAAGGTGGACCGGGACGGCTGTCCGATTGATAGTGACGGCGACGGCGTCCCCGACTACCTGGATAAATGCCCGGGAACGCCCGCAGGGGTCAAGGTGGATAAGGACGGCTGTCCGCTCGACAGCAACGGTAACGGTGTCCCCGATTACCTGAACAAATGCCCCGGTACCCCGGTGGGGACCAAGGTGGATAAGGACGGCTGCCCGGCAAAAAGTACGGGACCTGCCGTAAGCGGTGCGGCCCCTCCGGCAGCAGCGACGACCGGGGCAGGAGAACCTGCCAAGGCCGCGGCGCCGCCCCCGAAAGAGGCACCGGCACCTCCTGCGGCACCTCCTCCGTTCATTGTCGGATCCCCCGCGACCATGACGGATTGTATCACCAAACTCAACGGCGTGAGCCTGCTGGACTCCGACTGCGATGGGGTCCCCGACTATCTGGACAAGTGCCCTGGCACACCGTGGGGGGTTACGGTGGACAAGGATGGCTGCCCAACGGGAGCCACTGTTCCTGTTCCTGTTCCTGTGCCTGCTCCTGTTCCTGTTGTTCCGAAACCGGCGCCGGTGCAGGCCGCCCCGGCCGCGGTACCGCCCCCTGTCGCAGCGGCTCCCGAAAAACCGGAGCCTGTGCCTGTGCCTGCGCCTGTGCCCGCCGAGCCCGCACCAATACTGATTGAGGTGCCGATAAAGAGCTTTATCCCGCGGAAAGGCATGTCCAGCACCGGTTACTTTACCGCAGCGGTGGAGAGCTGCCCTCAGACTCTCGAAAGCAGAGTCGTTTACGACGAAAAGCCCCTCATGAAGCTCGTTATCAACTTCAAGGTGGACAAGGCCGACATTGATCCAAAATATTTCAAAAAGATCAAGGAAATCTACACCTTCATGAAAAAGAATCCCCGGGTATTCGCCCATGTGGAAGGGCACGCGGATTATTCGGGGCCGTTCGATTACAATGTCACCCTTTCCCGCGTCAGGGCTATCAACATCAAGAACCAGATACTGCACAACGGCGACGTGGCACCCGAAAGGATCAGCATCAATGCCTATGGCTGCTCCATCCCGGTTGCCGACAACAGGACGGCGGAGGGGCGGCGCAAGAACCGGCGGGGCGTGACCGTGATAACCCTCACGGAGGCGGGTCCCTCGGTGGAGAAATAACCCTCACGGAAGACGGACCGGGATACCGGTCCCGCCCTGACAGCGGCATAAACCATGCTTTCCCCGCTTGCCTTGCCGATCAAAACAATGCAAAATGTACCAAATCTTTCCATGGGAGCCGTATCATGGCACTGCGCGTCTACAACACCCTTTCCGGGGAAAAGGAAGCATTCGTACCGCTCATACCCGGCAGGGCCGGAATGTACGTCTGCGGGGTGACGGTCTACGATTACTGCCACATCGGCCACGCACGGGCCAACGTGGTTTTTGATGTGATCTACCGCTATCTGGAGTATGCCGGTTACGATGTCACCTATGTCCGCAACTATACCGATATCGACGACAAGATCATCAATCGCGCCAACCGGGAAGGCGTGGACTACCGCACCATCAGCGACCGTTACATCCAGGCCTTCGACGAAGACATGGAGAGACTGGGCCTGGCCAAGCCGACGGTGGAGCCCAAGGCCACCGACCACATCGGCGGCATCATCGCCATCATCGAAGCCCTGATAGCCAAGGGGCACGCCTATGAGTCGGAGGGGGACGTCTATTATGCCGTGGAGACCTTCCCCGACTATCTGAAACTTTCCAAACGCAATCTTGACGAGATGAAGGCCGGAGCGCGGGTTGAGGTGGGCGACAAAAAGCGCCACCCCATGGACTTCGCCCTCTGGAAGGGTTCCAAGCCGGGGGAGCCGTGGTGGGAATCGCCATGGGGAAAGGGGCGTCCCGGCTGGCACATCGAGTGTTCAGCCATGAGCATGGAATTCCTGGGCGCCACCTTCGATTTCCATGGCGGCGGCAAAGACCTGATCTTTCCCCATCACGAAAATGAAATCGCCCAATCCGAGGCCGCCAACGGCTGCCGGTTTGTCCGTTATTGGCTCCATAACGGCTTCGTCAACATCAACTCGGAGAAGATGAGCAAATCCCTGGGCAATTTTTTCACCATCCGCCAGGTGTTGGAGAAATTCGATCCGGAAACGTTGCGCTTCTTCATCCTCGCGGCCCATTACCGCTCGCCGATCGACTTCTCCGACCAGAACCTGGACGAGGCCCAGGCAGGCCTGGAGCGGATCTATTCCTGCCTGGCTGCCCTGGACGAGGCCCTGCTCCATAACCCCGAAACCGCCGAACCGACGGCAGGGGAATCTCTGACCGGCGCCGGACTGGAACTGCAGGAGAAGCTGGAGAACCTTATCCCCCGTTTCGTGGAGGCCATGGACGACGATTTCAACACCGCCCAGGCACTGGGCGTGTTGTTCGATGCCGTGCGTGCGAGCAACCGTTTTCTGGCGGAAACCGTCGAACTCAACCCGGCCGGCCTGTCGCTCATTGCCCGGGCACGACGCTCTTTTGCCGAGGTCGGCCAGGTCTTGGGCCTGTTCGGCAGCCGCCCGGCAGAGTGGCTGGAACGGATCAAGAGCGCCAAAACGGGCCGGATCGATCTCTCCCCGGCGGAGATCGAAGGTCTGATCGTAGAACGGGCTGAAGCGCGTAAAGCCAAGGACTTCAAACGGGGCGACGAAATCCGCGACATGCTGCTGGAACGGGGCATACAACTCCTGGATTCCGCCCAGGGCACCACCTGGAAGGTACGGTAGCGTCCCGCGAATTCGCCCGCCCTTACTTGAAGAGAGCTCAGCCCCTGGTATACTTAGTATCTACTTATCTTGTATGACGTGATATGAACGAGGGGCCATGTGGATTGGGACTGCTGCTGGGACAGGGATGTCGTTGCATTGGGTGATTGCCCGAATATCCGCGAGGGCGATGAAGACCTGCTGGAATCCCCGCGGCGACGCATCCTGGAAAAATGCTGCGACTGCCCCAATTTCAAACGAGACCTGGAACGTTTTCAGACCAGCGGGCACCCCCTGGGTCCGGTCTTTTCCCTGTTTCACGACGAATACCGCCGCCAGAAGGTTCATATCCAGTCCCTGCTCAGCTTCCTGGACAGCAAGAGCCTTGAGATCCGCTTCCTTCACGAACTGGGCTCCGTCCTGCAGAGTTCCGTAGACCTGGAGGAGGTGCTGTCGGTAGCCCTGACCGCCATCACCGCCGGGCGGGGCTTCGGCATGAACCGTGCTTTTCTGCTGATGGTTGACCGCAAGCGCGACCACCTGAAGGGGTACCTGGCCATCGGACCACGCAACTATGAGGAGGCCCACCAGACGTGGGACGAGATCGCCCACAACGACATGGACCTGCAGACCCTGGCCCAAAATTTCCGCAAGAACAAGCTCTCCGCCGAACGGGCCAAATTTCACGACATCCTGGAACAAATCTCCGTTTCTCTCTCCACCACCGATCATATCCTCATCAAGGCCCTGGACGGGAAACAACCGATGCTGATCGAGGACGCCTTCCATCACCCCGAAGTGGACCAGCATTTTGCCCGTTTGCTGGGGGTGGACACCTTCCTGCTGATACCGCTCGTCTCCCGGAACCGGAGGGTGGGCGTAATCATCGCCGACAACTGCATCACTCATCGCCGTATCACTCCGGAAGACATGCATTCCCTGGAGACCTTCACCTTTCCCGTCGCTTTTGCCATAGAGCGGGCCTCCCTCTACGAGCGGCTCCAGGAGGAACTCAACCGGGCCACGGAAGCCCACACCAAACTTAAGGAGCAGCAGGAGCTGATCGTCAGAATGGAAAAGATGGCCCTCGTCGGCCGGATCACCTCCAGCATAGCCCACTCCATCCGCAACCCCCTGATGATCATCGGCGGATTTGCCCGCTCCATGCTGAAAAACACCCCGGCCGGCGACCCCAAGCGCAACTTCATCGAATCCATCGTTGGCGAGGCCCGCCAGTTGGAGGGGGTTTTGGATGAGATACTCAACTATTCCGACTCCCTCTATCCGACCAAGGATTTCTGGGATGTGAACCAGTTGGTGGAGACCGCGCTCCGCGACTCGGCCGAAGCGTTGCGCACCAAGGGATACGAGAGCAATTTTTCGGCGGGAAGCGGGCTGCCGCCGGCCTACATCGATTTCAAGCAGGTGTCCTACTGCCTGCGCACCATTCTTCAGTGCAATCTAAACGGCACCGGACACGAGTTGGTCATGGACATCGGCACAAGCCGGGAGGAAGACATCATCATGATCCGCATTCAGGACCACGGGCGATATATGGCCCAAGAGGATTTGGATGCCATCATGATTCCCTTCTCGGCCCCTCAGGAGATGGGAGCCGGCCTGGGGCTGGCCCTGTGCAAAACCATGCTGGAAAAACAGGGGGTGCCTTTGAAGGCCCGATCAGTCCCCTCGGATGGCACTATCTTTACGATCGCACTTCCTATCCGGAAGGAGGAACAGCAATGAACAGACTGCTTGTTGTCGATGATGAAGCCAATATCCGGCTTCTGTATGCCGCGGAACTGGCAGACGAAGGGTACGAGGTGGTCACGGCGGCCGGGACCGCCGAGGCGGTGGAAAGACTCCGGGAGGGCTCCTTCGACCTGGCGGTGCTGGACATAAAGCTCAAGAACGAAAGCGGCATAGAGCTGCTGCAGAAGCTGGTCAAAGAGCGCCACGATATGCCGGTCATCCTCTGCTCGGCCTTTTCCTGTTATAAGGACGACTTCTCGGCATGGCTGGCGGACGGCTACGTGGTGAAATCCGGCGACCTGAGCGAACTGAAGCAGGAGATCGCCCGGGTTCTGGCTAAGAAGGCCCAAAAGCAGAAGGCGGGCCTGTAATTGCCCTCCCCGGCAACGGGAGCGCCAAGCCGGGACAACCGCTGAACTCCCGGCTTCTGCCGTTCTCCTGACAGTGAAGCGTCCGATCAATCATCCCAGGCAAGGAGCCAACCGTATGAAAGCCGTCATCATGGCAGGCGGATTCGGAACCCGTATCCAACCACTCACCAGCAGCATTCCCAAACCGATGATCCCCCTCTTCAACCGCCCGATCATGCTTCATGTTGTGGAACTGCTCAAAAAACACGATATCACCGATCTGGTCATGCTGCTCTACCACCAGCCATTCGTCATCAAGAACTTCTTCCGGGACGGCGCCGATTTCGGGGTCAAGATCACCTATGTCACTCCCCTGCAGGATATGGGCACAGCCGGGGCGGTCAAGGCGGCGGAGAAGTATCTGGACGAGCGTTTCCTGGTGATCAGCGGCGACCTGCTGACGGACTTCAACCTCAAGAAAATCGTCGATTTCCACATCGACAACAAGGCCAAGGGGACCATCACCCTCACCTCGGTCAAAGACCCGCTCCAGTTCGGGGTGGTGATTACCGACAAGGAGAAGCGCATCACCCAGTTCCTGGAAAAGCCGGGCTGGGGCGAGGTCATTTCCGATACCATCAACACCGGCATCTACGTGCTGGAGCCGGAAGTCCTGGCAAGCATTCCCGACGGGGAAAACTTTGATTTTTCCCAGGACCTCTTCCCGGCCATGCTGAAGAACAAGGACGCCCTGTTCGGCTTTCCAGCCAAGGGGTACTGGCGCGACATCGGTAACACCGACTCCTACCGGGAGGCCTACCACGACATCTTCAAGGGCAGGATCAACCTGAAGATCGACGAGCCCAAGCAGGACTTTCTGGGCAAGGATCTGCGCATCGGCGCCGACGTGACCCTGGAGCACCCCACCGGCCTCGAAGGGACGGTGGTCATCGGCGACAACACCCAGATCCTGGGCGATGTGCGCATCAAGGATTCAGTCATCGGCCGCAACTGCACCATCGAGGCCGGGGTCAGGCTCAACCGCTGCGTACTCTGGGACAACTCCTACATCAAAAAGGGGGCCAGGATCAGCGACAGCGTGATCTGCTCCAATGTGCGCGTCGGCCAGGGAACGGTGCTGGAGGAGGGGGTCATTGTCGCCGATGAGACCTCCATCGGCGACGAGGCCGTCATCAAGAGCGAGGTCAAGATCTGGCCGCGCAAGATGATCGAGGCCGGCGCCACCGTCACCGCCAACCTGATCTGGGGCGAGAAGTGGAAAAAGGCGCTCTTCGAAGGCGCCATCATCAAAGGCCTCTCCAATGTGGAACTGACACCCGAATTCGTGGCAAAACTAGGCTGCGCCTACGGTACGACCCTCCCCAAGGGAAGCTTTGTCCTGGGTGGACGCGACTGCCACCTCTCCTCGCGCATGCTCAAACGCTGCTTCGTGGGTGGCATCCTCTCGGCCGGGGTCAATGTGCGCGACATGAAGATGACCCCCTTGCCGATCCTGCGTTACAAATTGAAAACCTTCGGCGAGGTGGGCGGCTTCTACCTGCGCCAGGCGCTGGACGACCCTGCCGCCCTGGAGATCGTCTTTCTGGACGGCGACGGGCTGGACTTTTCCAGCGGCATGGCCAAAAACGTAGAGCGCATCTATTACAAGGAAAACTTCCGCCGCGCCCACCACAGCGAACCGGGTGCCATCAGCGAAATCAACAATGTGGTCGAGTTCTATCGCGAGGGTTTCCTGCGGGCCATGGACAAGGAGTTGGTCAAAAAGGCGGCCTGGACCGTGGTAGTGGACTTCAATTTTTCTCCGGCCAGCCAGATCCTCCCGTTGATCCTCAACGAGCTGGGGTGCAACGTGATCGCCCTGAACGCCTATGTGGACGAGGGCCGGGGCAGCAAAAAAGCCACGAATAAGCAGGAGGGATTGGGGCAACTCTCCAAGATCGTCGCCTCGCTGGGGGCCCAGGCCGGCTTCTGGCTCGACCCCACGGCCGAGGCCATCGTCCTCCTGGACGAGAACAGCCGCATCCTGAGCGGCGTGGAACTGCTCTCCCTGGTAACGGCGCTCTTTTTGAGGACCGGCCAGAAGGGGGTCATCGCCGTCCCGGTCCAGGCCCCCTCGACCATCGAACAGATGGCCACCCAGAAACGCTGCCAGGTTACCCGCACGAAAAGCAGCGACCGCGCCATGCTGGAAGCCGCCAACTCCTCCGAAGTGATCCTGGCCGGCACCATTGACGGCCGCTTTGCCTTCCCCCGTTTCCAGGCATCCTTCGACGGCATGTTCGCCATTGCCAAACTGGTGGAACTGGGTGCCGCCGGCGCCGCCCCCTTTTCCGGCGTCCTTGCGGAAACGCCGCCAAGCGCGTTCCTCCAGACCAGTATCCCTTGCGCCTGGGAGATGAAGGGTGGCATCATGCGCAAGATGAGCGAGGATAGCCTGGACAAGGAGGCCAGCTTCATCGACGGCATCAAGGTACATTTCGGCGATGACTGGGTGCTGGTGCTGCCGGACCAGCACACCCCCCATACCCACATCGTGGCCGAGGCCAAGGACCAGAAGACCGCCCAGCGACTGCTGTCGGAGTATCAGAAAAAGGTGGAAGCATGGAAGAAAGAGCTGGAGTGATGCCTTTCCCTACAGATTGTTGAAAACTGAGGTTGTTCAAAAATAGTCAGATCGTCGCACCTGCAGTATAATCGCCTCCGGCGATTGTCGGTGACGGAGCCATAGCGTAGTCATCCCGTTTAGCGGGACGCCGATAGGCGCTAAGATGGCCGTTTTTCAACAACCTCTCAAAGAGACAAGGAGCCGCCTGAGATGCCGACCCCGCTCGATGTGGTCATCATATGGCACATGCACCAACCGTATTACCGGGACCCGCTCAAGAACGAGTACGCGCTCCCCTGGACCTATCTCCACGGCATCAAGGATTATTTCGACATGCCGGCCATCGTGGAGGACACCCCGGGGGCAAAGGCGGTCTTCAACCTGGTCCCCTCCCTGATCGAGCAGATCCTGGATTACGCCGCCGGCACCGCCGTCGATCCCTTCCTGGAAAGGGGCAAGGCGGCCCCGGCCGACCTGGAGGAGGATGACCGCATCTTCCTGCTGGAGAATTTCTTCTCCGCCAACCGGCAACGCATGATCGAACCGTCGCGGCGCTATCTGGAACTGCTCTACATGGCGGGCGAGGGAAAACCCGGCAGCGCCCGGGACCGGGTGCGGCACTTCAGCGACCAGGACCTGCTGGACCTCCAGGTTCTGTTTTTCCTGGCCTGGACCGGAGAGGCATCCCGCCGGCGCTATCCGGTCTTTGCCGAACTGGCGGCCAAGGGGGAAGGATTCACCCCGGCCGACAAGGAGCTCCTCTTTGCCACGCAACGGGAGCTGTTGCAGGCCATCATCCCGTGCTACCAGCGCCTGCACCGGGATGGGCGCGTGGAGTTGGCCGTCTCCCCCTACTATCATCCCATCCTGCCGCTGTTGTGCGATGTGGGCAGCGCCCGGACCGCCATGCCGCGCGTCACACTGCCCACGGCCGTTTTCCGCCACCCCGAAGACGCCCGCGCCCAGATCCGGCGCGGTATCGACTACTTCAAACAGGTTTTCGGCTTCACCCCCACCGGCATGTGGCCATCGGAGGGATCGGTCAGCAACGAGACGCTGGAGATCATCGCCGAAAGCGGCATCGGCTGGATCGCCACGGATGAGGACATCCTGGTCAAAAGCCTTGAGGGGGGACTGGGTGACCACAAGGAGCGTCTCTACCGTCCCTGGCGTTTCGTCTGCCGGCACGGCGAGATCGGCGCTTTTTTCCGCGACCACCAACTCTCCGACCTGGTCGGCTTCACCTACTCCCAGTGGGATGCACGTCGCGCCGTGGCGGATTTTTGCGGACGGCTGCACGCCATCAAGGGCCGCAGCGGCGGCGAGGGAAAGGTGATCCCGATCTGCCTGGACGGCGAGAACGCCTGGGAATACTACCCCAACAACGCCTACGATTTTCTACAGGGCCTCTACCGCGGCATTGCCGAATCACCGGCCCTCAACCTGACCCTCTGCTCCGATGTCCTGGCCCGCAGCACCTTCGACGGACGGCTCCACGGCATCCATCCCGGCTCATGGATCAACGCCAATTACGGTATCTGGATCGGACACCCGGAGGAAAACCTGGCGTGGGACCTCCTGGCCGCAACACGGGACGCCGCGGTCTCCCACAACCCGGCCGTGGCCGAGGCCATGGCGAGCGGCACTCCCGCCACGGATACCGTGGCGGAAACGATCTGCCGCTCGCTGTACGCAGCCGAGGGAAGCGACTGGTTCTGGTGGTACGGCGATGACCATTTTTCACCGCACAGCGACCGGTTCGACCGGCTGTTCCGCCAGCACCTGATGAATGTCTACCGGATGCTGGGGATCGACACGCCGCGCGAGCTCTTGGAAGCGATCAAGAAAAAGAGCCCGGCCGGACTGATCCGGGAGCCGGCCGGCTTCATCGACCCCGAGATCAACGGCAGGATCAGCGACTACTTCGAATGGCTGGCTGCAGGCCTCTACGACCTGACCCGCCAAGGGTCGGCCATGCATTCCTCGGACCGCATGTTGCAGAGCTTCTACTACGGCTACAACAAGGATCATCTGTTCTTCCGTATCGACGGCATTCAGGAACTCTCCCGGATGCTGCGGGAGATCGACGTGCTCAACCTGCACCTGATCTATGACCGGGAATACCGGATCCCTCTCCAGATGCGCGCCGACGAGGGGCTTCTGCAGGTCAGGGAAAACAGCGCCTGGGTGCCGACCAGCGGCCATTGCCGCTGGAAAATTGCCAAGACCTGCGAGGTCTGCATCCCGCTGGAGGCCATCAAACCGGCCCCCAAGAGCAAACTGTTCGCTTCGGTGACCCTGGTGCGCGACAACGAGGAGATCGGCCGCTGGCCGAGCGATGCGCCGTTGATGATCTATTATGCGGGGCCGGAAATAGAATCGGACAATTGGCTCATATAATCGCAACGCCATATTTGAGCGCTGACGGCGGCGGTTCGTCGGAAGCTTGTCGGCATAGTGCTGCTATGACTCTGTCGCTTCCTCCTCGCCACCACCGCCATCATCTCAAATCTAACGTTGCTGAAGCAGGCAGATGGTTCTGGCTGACGAAATTTACTACGATACACAGGTGAAGGAGCCTACCATGTCAGAACTTCGCTGGGACCCCATAAAGCTGCACTGGGTTATCATCGCCACCGAGCGCGGCCGGCGGCCGCGGGATTTCCACGTGGAGCCCGAGGGGGACGGCATGACCGCCTGCCCCTTCTGCTACGGCAACGAGGACAAGACGCCCCCCGAGATCTTCGCCATCCGCCCCAGCGGCATGCCCAACGCCGCCAACTGGCGGGTGCGGGTGATCCCCAACAAATACCCGGCGCTACGGGTGGAGGGGGAACTGAACAACCGCGGCTACGGTCTGTACGACGTGATGAACGGTATCGGCGCCCACGAGGTGGTTATTGAAACCCCCGACCACAGCCGCAGCATGGCCGACCTCACCGTTCACGAGATCACCGATGTGCTGACCGCCTACCGGGCGCGGTATCAGGACCTGCGCAAGGACTTCCGCTTCCGCTACATGGTGCTCTTCAAGAATCACGGGCTCCGGGCCGGGGCGACCCTGCATCATTCCCACAGCCAGCTAATCGCCGTGCCGCTGCTCCCCCCGGTGGCCGCCACCCAACTCAAGGTGGCGCGCAGCTACTTCAACACCAAGGAGCGCTGCATCTTCTGCGACCTGATCGCCTTCGAATTGAGCTGCGGCGAACGGGTGGTGCGGGAGTTCTCCAACTTCGTCACCCTGGCCCCCTACGCATCCAGTTCCCCGTTTGAAGTGCGGCTGTATCCCAAACGCCACAGCCACGACTTTGCCCTGATGAACGACGCCCAACTGGCCGAGTTGGCCACGGCGATGCAGGACATGCTGCTCAGGATCAAAAACGTGCTGCGCAACGCGCCCTACAACTTCATCCTCCACACCGCGCCCCCCATGCACCGGCGGCCCGGCAAACCGACGCACTGGAACTCCCTGGAACAGGACTATCACTGGCATATCGAACTGGTGCCGCGCCTGACGCAGGTAGCCGGTTTCGAATGGGGCACCGGGTTCTACATCAACCCCACGTCGCCCGAGGACGCGGCCAGTTTCCTGCGGGAAGCGGACGTATGATGCCCCCTGTAAACAACATTGACAGCATGACGCAATCGGCATATTGAAATGAGAATCGCACGGGGACAACCCGTGCGTTCCAAATCACAGGAGGATTCGTTATGAACGCACTCACCCTGGTCTTCGTAGCCCTCTGCGTCTTTGCCATTGCCTACCGTTTCTATGGCCTGTTCATTGCCAGGCGGGTGCTCGAACTCAAGGAAGACCGGGATACTCCCGCCGTGACCATGGCCGACGGCCACGACTATGTCAAAACCAACAAATACATCCTCTTCGGCCACCATTTCGCGGCCATAGCCGCGGCCGGGCCGCTTCTGGGACCGGTGCTGGCGGCCCAGTTCGGCTTCCTCCCCGGCGCGCTCTGGATCATCGTCGGCTGCGTGCTGGCCGGCGCGGTCCACGACACCATCGTGCTGTTCGCCTCGGTGCGCCATAAGGGCAAGAGCCTGGCCCGCATAGCCGAGTACGAAATCGGCAAGACCACCGGCACCGTGGCCTCCTTTGCCGTGCTCTTCATCCTGATCCTGACCCTGGCCGGCCTCTCCATCGCGGTGGTCAACGCCATGTTTTCCAGCCCCTGGGGGACCTACACCGTCTTCTGCACCATCCCCATCGCCATCCTGATGGGGGTCTATCTCCAAAAAATCCGGCCCGGCGACGTAAAAGGGGCCAGCGTGATCGGCGTGGTGCTGCTCTTCTTCGCCATCGTCACCGGCCCGTTCATCGCCCAAGATCCGGTCCTGGCCGGGCTGTTCACCTTCAGCAAGAAACAGATCGCCCTGTTCATCCCGATCTACGGCTTCTTCGCCTCGGTCCTGCCGGTCTGGCTGCTCCTCACCCCCCGAGACTACCTCTCCACCTATCTGAAGATCGGCACCATCGTCATGCTGACCCTGGGGATCGTGGTCGTCCACCCGAACCTGTCCATGGAGCCGGTAACCAAATACATCTCCGGCGGCGGCCCGATCATACCGGGGGCGGTCTTCCCCTTCATCTTCATCACCATCGCCTGCGGCGCCCTCTCCGGGTTCCACGCCATCATCGGCACCGGCACCACCCCCAAGATGATCAGCAACGAGAAGGAGATCCTCTTTGTCGGCTACGGCGCCATGCTGACCGAGGGCTTTGTGGCAATCATGGCACTGATCGCCGCCTGCGTGCTGGTTCCGGCCGACTACTTCGCCATCAATGCCGCCCCCAAGGCCTTCCAGGCCCTTGGCATGGTGCCGGTGCACCTGCCCGAACTGGCGGCCGAGGTTGGCGAGCAGGTACAGGGGCGTCCGGGCGGCGCCGTCTCACTGGCGGTCGGCATGGCCTACATCTTCTCCGCCGTCCCCTTCATGAAGGGGATGATGGCCTACTGGTATCACTTCGCCATCATGTTCGAGGCGGTCTTCATCCTCACTGCCGTTGATGCCGGCACCCGCGTGGGACGCTATCTGCTGCAGGAGATGCTGAGCAAGGTCGCCCCGAAATTCGGCGACTTCACCTGGAAGCCGGGCATCGCCATCACCAGCTTTCTCTTCACCGCCTCCTGGGGGTATCTGGTCTATACCGGCGACATCACCACCATCTGGCCCCTGTTCGGCATGAGCAACCAGCTTTTGGCCACCAGCGGCCTGATCATCGGCACCACCATGCTGATCCGGCTCGGCAAGGCCAAATACGCCTGGGTCACCGCCATCCCAGGCATCTTCATGATCCCGGTCACCATGTCCGCCGGCTACCTCAACATCACCAAAAACTACCTGCCCAAGGGGCTGACCCTGCTGGCGGTCCTCTCGGCGATCCTCATGGTCCTCATGGCGATCGTCTTCATCTCCGCCTTCGTCAAGTGGTATCAACTGCTGCGGGTCAAGGAGCCGGTTTCCGACCAGTACGGCGACATGGTGCTCCAGGTGGTGGAGGAGTAAGCCACACGCCGGGCCGTAACGGACGCAACTCGGAATCCGAAGTCATCCCCGGCCTGCCCCCTCCGAAGGGAGCGGGCCGGGAAATTATCATGGTTACTACCGCCCCGAGCCCCAATGCCACAAGCCCCTGACCTGAAAACAGTACTCAACGGCCTGTACGCCGCCCGGTCCGCCGTCCACCTGGCCAACGACCCGCTCTCCTTCTGCCACCGTTTTGATGAACCGGCCGACCGGGAAGTGGCCGCCGTGATCGCCTCATCCTTTGCCTACGGCGGCATCAAGATCATCCTGCGCACCCTGGAGCGGATCTTCGCCGAACTGGGGCCGTCGCCGCGCCGTTTCGTGGAGCGGTTCGATCCCAAACAGGGTCTGCGGACCTTCGGCGGCTTCAAGCACCGCTTCAACGACGGCCGCGACCTGTGCGCCCTCCTGTGGGCCTGCCGGCTGATGATCGAGGAGAGCGGCAGCATCAACGCCTTCTTTACGCGCTTTCACGATGACGGGGCCGAGGATGTAACCCCGGCCCTTGATGGCTATGCAGCAGCCGTGCGGGGCCTGGATTACCGGCCGGTCTTCGGGAAGGCCGCCATCCCCGCCGGCTCCTACTTTCCCTTTTTCTTCCCCGCCCCCGCCTCGGGCAGCGCCTGCAAGCGGCTCTGCATGTTCCTGCGCTGGGTGGTGCGCCCGGCCGACGGCATCGACCTGGGGCTCTGGCAGGGGATCACACCCGCGCAACTGGTCATCCCGGTGGATACCCACATCAGCCGCATCTGCTCCTACCTGGGCTTTACCCGCAGAAAGAACGCCGACTGGCGCATGGCCCGGGAGATCACCGCCGGCCTACGGCTGCTCGACCCCACCGACCCGGTCAAGTATGACTTCTCCCTGGCTCACCTGGGCATCAGCGAGGGGTGCACCGGCAACGACCCGGTGCGCTGCCTGAACTGCGCCATCGCCGGGGTCTGTCCGCAGGCGGCCCCGAAGTGACGGCAACAACCATTAAAATTGTTCAACTCGGATGAAGGGGATAAATCCGATGAATCAGGAACAGGTCAAGCAGGTTTGATCCGAAGGCGAAGCGCGGAAGGATTGGGGATCGAACGGCCAAAAAACACCCCGGCAACTAGGAGGGAAAGTCGCCAGGGCACATGAGGGTTCTTAGGGAACCCTCGCAATGTTTTCTGTATATTTATTTTACCAGACAGCATATGCCCTGGCAAGCGGGAAGCTCCGACATGCCGGGATCATACGCCTGTCTGTAAAACCAATTGATTTTAGCGGGTTATGGTTTGTAGACAGAATGGAAGGCCGGGCACTGCGGCGCAAGGGGGCAGCCGTCGCACAACGGCCGGGTGCGGCAGAAGGTCTTGCACTCCTCCACGATCAGGGCGTGGTACTCGTTGAACAGGGATGCATCGCCGGGAAGATGCCCCATGAACAGCCGGCGCGTCTCGTCGTAGCCGGCATCGGCCGGCAGGAGGCCCAGGCGGTGGAACAGGCGCCGGGTGTAGGCATCTACCACAAAGGTCGGCTTGTTCCCGGCATACAACAGGATCGCGTCGCAGGTCTCCGGCCCGATGCCGGGCACCTTCAGCAACTCCGTGCGCAACCCGGGCCACTCTCCGCTGAACAGCACGTCCAGGGAACCGTTGTGCCCCGCCCGGAGCCATTCCACAAACCCCTTGATCCTGACGCTCTTGACATTGTAGTAGCCGGCCGGGCGGATCAGTTCCGCCAAGCGCTCCGCCTCCATGTCCCCTATCCCCGCCATGGTCAGCGCACCGGCGGCCTTCAGGGCGCAGATGGCCTTTTCCACGTTGATCCAGGCAGTATTCTGGGTCAGGATCGCCCCGATGCAGACCTCGAAAGGTGTGTCAGCCGGCCACCAGGAGCGGGGACCGAAATGCTCCAGCAGCTGGAGAAAGATCCCCTTGAGCCGCTCCCCGATGGGAGAGAGGGATGCCGCATCCAGGATGTTCATGCCGCCTCGACCGAGGCGGGCAGTCCCTGGAACATGGTGGGGTAGCGCAACCTGACGCCCAGCCTCTCCAACATGCGGGAATTGTCCACCACCCGCGACTCGCTCACGTAGGAGAACATCAGGGGTGACATGGTCCGGCGCGCCTCCTCCATGTTCACCTGGGGCTGGCGGGGCAGGCCCAGGGCATCGGCGGCGGCGTTGAAATACCTGGTCATGCTGGCGGGATTGCCGTCACTGACGTTGAAGATTGCACCCGCCTCCCCCTTCTCGACAGCCGCCAAGCAGACCTGCGCCAGGTCGTCGGCATGGATGCGGTTGCTGGGGCCGGACTCTTCTTCCTTCAGGAGCGGCTGCCCCTGGCTGATCTGCATCAGGGGCAGGCGGCCGGGGCCGTAGATGCCGCTGATGCGCAGGATGACCACCGCTGTGCCATGGGCCGCCCCGAACTCCCGGAAGGCCGCCTCGGCATCGAGTCGGCGTTTGCCCATGGCCGATACCGGGATGGTGGGGGAATCCTCCGTCACCACGCCGCCGCGGGTCTCGCTGTAGACCGAAGTGGCGCCCAGGTAGACGATCTTTGCGGGCGGCGCAGATAGAGCCAGGGCGGCACAAAAATTCCTGGCCCGGGTGTCGAACAGCCCGCCTCCCGGCGGCGGCACGCTATACAGCACCACCCCTCCCGCAATCTCCGGCAACCGGATCCCGGCCGGATCATCCAGGGAGACGGCCGTCGTCCCAAAACCCGCCTCTTCCAGAGCTTCGCCATGCTCCGCCGACCTGACCAGGCAGGTCGTCTCGTATCCCGTGTCCCGGGCCAGACGGGCGACGCGACGCCCGATGTAGCCGCAACCCGCTATGAAAATCCTCTTCATGGTTCCTCACCACATAGTGTGAATTATTGCTTCGGCGCAAAACATATGGACTGATTGGGCGAACTGCTGTTCGCCCAATCAGGGCGCATGCAATGCGCCCCTACGAGGTTGTTGAAAAGTTCAGGATGTTCAATCTTAACGCCTCAAAGCGACTTGGACCAGAGCAGCAACAGGCTGTCCCCCGCCACGCCGTTTCTGAGAATACCGCTGTCGTGGGAGTATTCCAGGTAGAGTGTCGAATCCCAGGGAAGTCCGCTGGTCAGTCCCGAGGAAAACACCTCCCCGCGGCTCTCGCGGAAGCGCAGGGGATGACTGGTGAGCACATCCCGGTTGGCCCAGGCAAAGGTCCCCCGCAGGTGTAGATAGAGGAAAAACAGCAGCTCCCGCCGGTATTCCACCGTACCCATGACGTAATCCGAAACCGGGAACTGGTTGAACTCGGCACCCGGATAGGGGATGCGGGCGAGGTCGTCGCTCTCACTGGGAGACGGCCCACCCCCGATGCGGAATGCCGAGAACCGGTCCAGGCTGTTTTCCCCCGTGGTGCCGCCATAGACGCCGACTATCAGCCGGTCGCGTTCCGAGAGGCCCGGCACCGGGGCGGCCGCCAGCAGGTAGCCGGACAGCTTGACGAACTCCTGGGTTTCATCCTTTTTGTAGTCGGCACCGCCGTAGTTGGCGTCAGCCCAATGGGCCCGCCGCTGCCACTCCACATCCAGGCCGCTCGCCACCCCCGTGTGCAGCAGCTCCATAATATTGCGGCGCATCCCGTCGTACCGCACGCGCAGGCGAGCGCCGTGGGTCACGGTATCCGGCGGCAGCCTGACGTCCGGCCCGGTGTCAGCGGTGCGGGATGAATAGAGGTAGCCCCCTTCGTAGAAAAGCTGCACCCGCAGGTCGTTGTCCATCTGAAAAGGGGCGGCCGGGAGGCGGAAGCCTGCCCCCACCCAGGCCGCGGCATCCCCCCGGACGATACTGCTGGCCTTCACCTCCCTGCCCCCCACGATCTCTTTCGAGGGGAAGGGGATGGTCGTATTCTCCAGGTGGGCCAGGGCTTCGAAATTGCCGTATTTCAGGGCATGGTCCAGCTCGTTTTCAAAGACGCCGAACACGAGGCGGGTCCGGGAACGGGTGTCTTCCCGCCTCCAGTAGAGCGCGGCGACCGGGAGGGCATCCGAGCTGCCCAGGGCCGGCGAGAAGAGCGTGCCGCCCACGGTCAGGGCCAGGGTGTTGCGGCGGTCACGGGCGGGGATGTGGAATTGCCGCCCCAGAATGCTCTCGAAGCCGGCCTCTCCCGCCAGGGGTGTCTCGTAGTGCGGAGTGGCGGGTGCCGGCCCTTCCCCGGATGCAACAGGCTCACCCGCCCTGGCTGTGGCGCCCCGGAAGACGATCAGGAGGAGCAGATGCCATCCGGCAATGCGGATCATGAGATGTCGGCGTCCCGCAAAAATCATCAATGCCCTCGCGGCCGCACTATAGCAGTTCGTCAACGGCGGAAAAAGGGAAAAGGCCCCGTGCATGCCACGGGGCCTTGATGTGAGACAAAGAGTTTACGACGGTTACTTCTGCTCGTCGTAGGTCAGCGCCGCCAGCTTCTGGAAATAGGCGAAGCGGTGGGCGGTGAAGGCGCCGGCCTGTTTCATAAGTTTGGCTGCGGCGTCGGGATTGCTCTTCTGAAGCACCTTCCAGCGGTTCTCCCCGTAGGCGTACTCTTCCAGGGTGATGGTCGGCGCCTTGCTGTCCAGTTGCAACGGGTTCTTGCTCTCGGCGGCCAGGGCCGGATTGTAGCGGTAGAGCGGCCAGTAGCCGGATTGCACCGCCTTTTTCTGCTCGTCCACGGCAGTGGTCATGTTGATGCCGTGGGCAATACAGTGAGAGTACGCAATGATCAGGGACGGCCCGTCGTAGGCCTCGGCCTCAAGCATGGCCTTGACGCACTGGGACGGGTTGGAGAGGGAAACCGCGGCCACATAGACGGAGCCGTAGGCCATGGCCATCATGCCCAGATCCTTCTTGGCAACCGTCTTGCCGCCGGCCGCAAACTGGGCCACAGCGCCCAGCGGGGTGGACTTGGAAGCCTGGCCTCCGGTGTTGGAGTAGACCTCCGTGTCCAGCACGATCAGGTTGATGTTCTTGCCCGAAGCGATGACGTGGTCCAGGCCGCCGTAACCGATATCGTAGGCCCAGCCGTCGCCGCCGACGCACCACACTGACTTTTTCACCAGGTAGTCGGCGATGGGAACCAGGAGCCGTGCAGCCTGGACTTTGCTCCCCTTCAGGGCCGCCTTCAGCTTCTCGACCCGGCCGCGTTGCGCCTCGATGCCGGTCTGGGTGGACTGGTCCGCCCCAATGATCTCCTTGAACAGCTTGGCGCTGGAAGCGAAGGCCTTGTTGCCGGCAAGCTCGTTCAGGTACTCCAGAGCCGAAGAATTGAACTGGTCCACGGTCAGCCGCATGCCGAAACCGAACTCGGCGTTGTCCTCGAACAGGGAGTTGGACCAGGCCGGACCACGGCCGTCGGCCCGCTGGGCCCAAGGGGTGGTGGGGAGGTTACCACCGTAGATGGAGGTGCAGCCGGTGGCGTTGGCGATCAGCATCCGGTCACCGAACAGTTGGGAGAGCAGCTTCAGGTACGGGGTCTCGCCGCAGCCGGCGCACGCGCCGGAGAACTCGAACAGCGGGCGCACCAACTGGTTGCTGCGCAGGGTATCCAGCTTGACCTGGGTCGGGTCCACGTCGGGCAGTTTGAGGAAGAACTCGAAGTTTTCGGCTTCCTGGGCGCGCAGGGGAGGCTGGAAGTGCATGTCCAAAGCCTTGTGATCCGGATTCTGCTTGTCCTTGGCCGGACAGTTGTGGGCACAGGCGCCGCAACCGGTGCAATCTTCCGGGGCCACCTGGATGGTGAGCTTCTTGCCGGCCATCTCGGGGATCTTGCAATCCGCCGACTTGAAACTGGCCGGAGCGCCCTTGAGCAGCTTGGCGTCATAGGCCTTCATGCGTACCACAGCGTGGGGGCAGACGAACGAGCAGATGCCGCACTGGATGCAGAGCTTCTCGTCCCACACCGGAATGTCGATGGCGATGTTGCGCTTCTCGTACTGGGAGGTGGCGGTGGGGAAGGTACCGTCGGCCGGCATCTTGGAAACCGGCAGGTCGTCGCCCAGACCGGCCACGATCACCCCGGTCACCTCCTTGACGAACTTGGGCGCCTTGGCGGAGACGGCGGCAGCCATGCGCAGCTTGCTGGTGGCCTTGGAGGGGACCTTGACCTCGTACAGGTTGTTCAGGCCGGCGTCCACCGCCTTGTAGTTCATCTCCAGCACCTTCTCGCCCGCCTTGCCATAGGACTTCTTGATGGCGCCCTTGATGGAGGCCACGGCGGTCTTGAGCGGAATGATGTTGGAGATCTTGAAGAAGGATGTCTGCATGATCACGTTGATGCGGGGTCCCAGGCCGATCTCGTTGCCCAGCTTGACGCCGTCGATCACGTAGAACTTGAGTTTCTTGTCGATTATCTGCTGCTGCACCTCTTTCGGAATGCGGTCCCACACCTCGTCGTGCTCGAAGGGGGCGTTGAGCAGGAAGGTGGCCCCTTTCTTGGCCTTGGAGAGCATATCGTACTTCTCCAGGAACGAGAAGTTGTGACAGGCCACGAAATCGGCCTCCTGGACCAGATAGGGTGCGCGGATCGGCTTCTTGCCGAAGCGCAGGTGCGAGGTGGTCATGGAGCCGGCCTTCTTGGAGTCGTAGACGAAGTAGGCCTGGGCGTTGTTCTTGGTTTCCTCGCCGATGATCTTGATGGAATTCTTGTTGGCGCCCACGGTGCCGTCGGAGCCCAGGCCGTAGAACATGGCCTGGTAGACCCCGTCCATGGGGTTCTTGTAGCTCAGGTCCACCTTCAGGCTGCAGTTGGTGACATCCTCTTCGATCCCGACCACAAAGTGGTTCCGGGGGGATTTAGCCTTGAGGTTGTCGAACACGGCCTTGGCCATGGCGGGGTTGAATTCCTTGGAGCCCAGACCGTAACGGCCGCCGACGATGACCGGGTATCCCTTGAAGGAGAACTTCTTCCCGGCCATGGCCTCGCCGATGGCAGTACGCACATCCAGGTAGAGCGGCTCGCCCAGGGCGCCCGGCTCCTTGGTGCGGTCGAGCACGGCGATCTTCTTGACGGTCTTGGGCAGGGCCTTGATGAAGGCGTCCAGCGGGAAGGGGCGATAGAGATGGATCTTGACCACGCCGACCTTTTCACCCTTCTTGACCAGATTCTCAACAGTTTCCTGCACCACGTCGGCGCCAGACCCCATCACCACCACCACGCGATCCGCGTCCTTGGCCCCCACGTAATCCATCAGCTTGTACTTGCGGCCGGTCAGCTTGGCGAATTTTGCCATCTCTTCCACGACGATGTCGATACATTTGGGATAGTAAGGGTTGACCGTTTCGCGCCCCTGGAAGTAGACGTCGGGGTTCTGGGCGGTGCCGCGCATCACCGGGCGGTCGGGGCAGAGTCCGCGCCCCTTGTGCTCGGCGATCAGTTTGTCGTCCAGCATGGCCCGCATATCGTCGAAGGTGAGTTCCTCGACCTTGAGGACCTCGTGGGAGGTGCGGAAGCCGTCGAAGAAGTGCAGGAACGGCACCCTGGCGCGCAGGGTGGCAGACTGGGCGATCATGGCGAAGTCCATGGTCTCCTGGACGTTGTTGGAACAGAGCATGGTCCAGCCGGTGGAACGGCAGGACATGACGTCGGAGTGGTCGCCGAAGATCGACAGGGCCTGGGCGGCAATGGCCCGGGCCGAGACGTGGAACACGGTGGAGGTTAACTCACCGGCAATCTTGAACATGTTGGGGATCATGAGCAAAAGGCCCTGGCTGGCGGTGAAGGTGGTGGTCAATGCCCCGGCCTGCAACGCACCATGGACCGCGCCGGCTGCGCCACCCTCGGACTGCATCTCCACCACGGTGGGAACGTTGCCCCAGATATTCCTCTCGCCGGCGGCACTCTTGGCGTCGGATATTTCACCCATCACCGATGACGGGGTGATCGGATAGATGGCAATGACCTCGTTGGTGGCGTGAGCCACGTGGGCAGCAGCGGTATTGCCGTCGATGGTTACCATTTTTCTGCTCATGCGTTCCTCCTGTTTGTGGTTATCCTGGCTATCGTCTCGATCCAAATCGTAATTTATAATTTTACCATGCCATGGAAATGACGCCACCCGGCTTTCGAAAAACCCAGGTTGTTGGCTGTTTTACAACAATCTGACAAGACCCCAGGTTGTTCAAAAATAGTCAGATCGTCGCCCCCGCAGTGAGCCCCGCGGAGGCGTAGCAGCGCTACGCCGCACAAGGCGGCTTGCGAGGAGGCGGCGAGATGGCTGTTTTTCAACAACCTGTTAGAGTTCGTTGCGCCCTTGGAGCGCCCACTGCACCGTAGCCGCATCGACGAATTCAATATCGCTTCCCAGCGGAATACCGTGGGCCAGGCGCGTTACCTTCACACCGTGCGGCTTGAGCGCCTTGGTCAGGTAAAGGGCCGTCGCCTCCCCTTCCACCGTAAAATTGGTGGCAATGACCACCTCCCGGACCCCGCCTCCACCCACCCGCTCCAGCAATTCGGCGATCCGCAGGTCGGAAGGGCCGACCCCTCCCAGCGGCGAGATGGCCCCCTCCAGAACATGGTACACACCCTGGTAGGCGTTGCTCCGTTCCAGGGCCATCAGGTCCTGGGAGTTCTCCACCACGCAGATTGTTCCGGCATCGCGGTTTCCGGCGCAGATGGCGCAGGGATCGTCTTCGGTGACGGCAAAACAGGTGGAACAGGCGCGCACCTTGTCGCGGACATCCTGGAGGGACTCCGCCAGCGCCGTCAGATTGTGGGGAGACTTGAGAAGATGGAACGCCAGCCGCAGGGCCGTGCGCTCGCCGACACCCGGAAGCTTCTTCAGTTCTCCGACCAGACGCATTAACGAGGAGGATTTTGTTAGCATATTTCCCGACACAAATAAAACATTTTTTTAAAATTATAGCATGGATAAAAAACGTGCTCCCCCGTCATGGAACGGGCCGGCAGACAACCGAATACCCTGGAGGAGCACATAATAAAGACCTTTATACTCGACAGCGGCATGGCAACGGACTTTGCCGTATACATCACTACTATTAGCCGAACTAAAACTTTTAGTCAAACTAAAAGCATTGATGGCTACCACAAAGAGCCGCCACTACGCGCGATGCCGCAAAAAGACTAGAAAAGACCCGGAATGTTCATGCCGCCGGTGATCTTGGACATCTCTTCGGAGATCTCGCCGTGAACCTTTTTCATCGCTTCGTTGACTGCGGTGATGACGAGGTCCTGCAGCATTTCCACGTCATTCGGGTCAACGGCTTCTTTTTTTATTGAAAGTGAAATTATCTCGTTCTTGCCGTTGACCTGAACGCTTACCGCTCCGCCGCCCGAGGTTGCTTCGGCCGTCCGCTGGCTCGCCTCTTCCTGGAGCCTCGCCATCTTCTGCTGGATCATCTGGGCCTGTTTCATGATGCTTGCCAAACCTTTTGACATCTGTCCCTCCCTCGTATGGAATACGTTTATAACTTGGTTATAACCTATTTATCCAGCTTACGCCGTTAGCAGGCTGTTGAAAAATCCGGGTTGTTCAAAAACAGTCAGATCGTCGCACCCGCAGAAGGCCTGATGGCTGTTTTTCAATAACCTCTTAGGCTTTGCGAATCTCCGTGACGGCGGCGCCGAATATCCGCCCCGCCTCATTGATCACCGGGTGCTCGGCGACCTCACGCTTCAGATCATCCATCAGGCGTTCGTTATCGTTCTTTTTTTTTTCCGCCAGCGATTGGGGCGGCTCGCCGGTTTCGGGGGTGATCGCCTTGACCCTGATCACCGTTTCATGTCCGGTGAATTCCTGCGCCAGCGTCCGGATCTCGGCGATGAAGTCCGCGTCCTGGGCCATGTTCAGATAGTATCCGGCCGGGAAACCGATCTCCATCTGCCCCTGTTCCAGCTTGAGGGGGCTGCCGTGTTCCAGCACCGATCCGTTGGCCGGGCGTTTTTCCACACAGAACACCACAAAACGCTCCCAGTCGGCATAACCTCCCCCCAGCTTCGGTCGCGACGGCGGCGGCTGCATGACCTCTGTGGCCGGGTGCGGTGCCTGTTCGTTGCGGGACGGCTCCGGGCGTTGTGCCGGGGCGGCTGCGGGCGCCGCCGACCGGGCGGCATCCCAGGGAAGCGCGGGAGTGTGGACGGCCCCGGTTTCAAACCCCTTGACCTTCTCCAGCAATTCCTGGATCGGAATGACCGGCACGAGGGTGGCTGCCTTGAGCAGCGCGATTTCCAGGATCAGGCGGGGGAAGGTGGCATACGCCATCTCGGTTTCCGCCTTCAGAAGAAGGGTCAGGCGGCGCTGGATCTCCTGCGCCGAAAAGCCGCCCCCCTGGCGGCGCAGCTCTTCCAGCTCGGCCTCTGCCAGGTCGAGGATCTCCCCCGGATTTTTCACCGAGCGGATCACCAGGAGATTGCGGAAGTGTTCGATCAACTCCTGGCAGAACTGGCGCATATTGTAGCCAACCCCGTCCACCCGCTTGACGCCCGCCAGCACCCCCTGGGTGTCGCCGGCAAAGACCGCAGCGGATATCTCGGCCAGCAGACGGCGGTCCACGGCCCCGATCATGGTGGCCACATCCTCGTCACTGACGCTGTTGCCGCAGAAAGCCAGCACCTGGTCGAAGACCGACAGAGAATCACGCATGCTGCCGTCACCTTTCCGGGCGATCATGGCCAGGGCGGCGTCACTGATGGTGATGCCCTCCTCACCGGCGATAAAACGCAGGCGCTCGATCAGTTTCGGCAGGAGGATGCGCTTGAAATCGAAACGCTGGCAGCGGGAGAGGATGGTGACCGGGACCTTGTGAGGCTCGGTGGTGGCGAAGATGAACTTCACATGGGCCGGCGGCTCCTCAAGGGTCTTCAGCAGGGCGTTGAAGGCGCTGGTGGAAAGCATGTGAACTTCGTCGATGATGAATATCTTGTAGCGGCTGTGGGAGGGGAGATACTTGATGTTGTCGCGCAGGTCGCGCACATCGTCCACGCCGGTATTGGATGCGCCGTCGATCTCGAAGACATCGGTGGAGGTGCCGTCGGTGATCTCCCGGCAGGCCGGGCAGGCGTTGCACGGCTCGGTGGTCAGCCCCTGCTCGCAATTGAGCGCCTTGGCCAGGATGCGTGCCGAACTGGTCTTGCCGACGCCCCGGGCGCCGGTGAACAGGAAAGCGTGGGCCACCCGGCCGGTGTCGATGGCGTTTTGCAGCGTACGACTGACATGCTCCTGGCCGGTCAGCTCTGAGAAGGTCTGGGGGCGATATTTACGGGCGAGAACAACGTAGGACAAAGGGGTGTTACCTCACAGGGCTGCGTTCGGAGGTCATGAACCGTGCTGTCAACGCCGGCGGGCCGGTCCACACCGGGTCCCGAACCGGGGTTCCAAGCCCTGCACAACCTGCTTGCAGGCGGATATGATAGCCGGGCTTACCCACGGCACACGGCGGGAGCCGCTGCCGTTGCTTCCTTCCGGACCTGGCGGAGTTCACGGCGTGCCGTTGCGTGGGGCCCGGCTATCATATCCGCCTGCAAGCAAAAAACATGCGAAACAGGGCGTTTTCCGGCTGCAAAAGGAGTATCAGCGTATCATGTCGTCCCGGCTTTGTCAAAACGATTTCACCCGCCGGCAGGGCGGACGGCGCGGGAGGAAACCGACGCGGGGATCAGAAAAGAGGCATTACATCTAGGTGGGTTTTTCCAGTTTTTCCTGCAGCAGCGGAATGATCACGACCTTGATCTTGCCCTTGCCCCACAAACCGATCTTCTTGGCCGCCGCACGGGACAGGTCGATGAAATGGAAGGCCTTCCTGGCGCAACGGTCGGTGATGGTGACGTGCACCTCCTGCTGGGTGGCCGGGTTGACGACCCGCACCACGGTACCCAGGGGCAGGCTTTCATGGGCAGCGGTCAGTTTATCGGGGTGATAGCGGCGACCCGAGGTGGTCTTGCGCCCTTCGAAACGCTTGGCGTAGTAGGAGGCAACTCCTTCCATCGGCTCCAGCGGGCTGCTCTTCAGGATGAGCCCTTCAAGCGTCTCTTCCAGCTTTGTCGCATCCGCCTCGGCGGCGAAGGAAGGCGTGGCAACGGCGGTCGTCAGCAGCAGCGCGGTCCCGGCAGCAATACAATATGTCGTCAGGCGTCCTGTCATAGCGAAATCTCCGTACGATGTTTTATACAATAAAACAATCACCATGTCAAGCCCGCGGCAAACCATTTATTTATCTCATGTTTGTGGACTACCTGGTCAGATATTCGCCGATCCCCTCCCTGAATCCCCTGGGCTCAAACCCGAAGGTCTGTTTCCAGCGGCCGTCGCAGATATTCTCCTCCACCAGCATCTGCAACTGATCCATGGTGATGGGGAATTGCGGGAGGCCTTGCAGGGCCGGAATAACCAGCTTCATCACCCCCAGCGGGAGGCTGGGTTTGAACGGCGCCGGTTTGCCCAGGGCAGCGGCAATGGCGTCCAGCAGGTCAACATATGTCAGGCGGTCATTGCCGCACAAATTATAACGCTGGCCGATGGTTTCGGGCATCTCCAGGGCCAGGGCGAAACAACGGGCAACATCCGCTGCGTGGATCGGCTGGAGCCGGTATGCCCCGCTGCCGATGACCGGCATCACCGGCGTCAGGCGCACCTGCCGGGCAAGCATGGTGACAAAGGCATCCTTGGGCCCGAAGATCAGGGAAGGGCGCAGGATGGTCCATTCAAGGCCGCTGTTTCGCACCAGTTCCTCGGCCCGGAACTTGGTCCTGTGGTAGGCTGAAACGGCATTCGGCCGCGTCCCCAGTGCCGACATCTGCACATAGCGCCGGATACCGGCCTGCTTGGCGGCGGCCAGCATATTGGCCGTAGCCTGTACATGCAGCCGTTCGAAGGTCACCCCCTTGCCGGGGAACTCGCGGATGATACCCACCAGGTTGATCATCGCGCTGCATCCATCGAGGCCTCGCCCGAAGCTCTCCGGCCGGGTGACATCACCCTCAAGCTGCTCGATCCCCTCGGCGGCCGCGCCGCGGCGATGCACCAGCAGACGCACCTGGTGTCCCCGCTGGAGCAGCTCATGGGTCACATATCCCCCGACAAAGCCGGTTCCACCTGCAACGAATATCTTCATGTCGCCCTCCCGGGTCCCTCGGCCGCCCACGGATGGGGCGGGCCGCCGAGGGCGAAATCGCAACAGGCTGTCTGCACATTGGGACGAAAAGGCGTGCCGCCCGGCAGACACTCACGCCGTTATCGGGACGCGTCCCCGCCCCATAGCCGTTCCCGAAGCCCCGAACCCCGTGCCGTTCGCCGCTCCACTGCGCGGCAAAAGATGTCTTCGGTTCCCCAGATCTCCACGAACGTCCGGGCCCGCGTAAGCGCCGTATAGAGCAGTTCCCGGCCGAGCGCCTCCGACAGGTGCTCCGGCAGGATCAGGAGCACCCTGTCGAACTCCGAGCCCTGGCTCTTGTGGACGGTCAGCGCGAAAGCGCTTTCATGGGGCGGCAGGCGCAGGGGCGAAAGCCGGCGAAGCCCCGTGTCCGGGTCGTCGAACCAGGCGGCCAGGCGGCCGGAAGCCGGTTCATCCATCAGCACGCCGGTGTCGCCGTTGAACAACCCCAGCTCATAATTATTGCCCGTCACCATGACCGGCATGAGGCGGCCGCCCTGGCGGCCATCCCGATCATGCAGCCCCAGGGCGTCCCGGCAGAGCCGATTCAGTTCCTCGGCCCCCCCTGCTCCGGTACGGTGCGGGGTGAGAACCCGGAAACGCTCCAGTTCCTCCAGGGCTGCCGGCGGGGTAGCGGCACGGCTGTAGGCGTCATAGCCCGCCTGTACGCGCTCCATGAAGGCGCCGGCAAAGGCGCGGCCGGCGGGCAGCGGCCGCCAGGCGACGTCCCCGTGCGCGCCGGAGGCGAGCAGTTCCAGGGCCGCCCTGCCGTCGCCGGCATTCACCAGGCGGCTCAGGTTGCCGATGCCGCTGTCGCGGCCAAAACGGTAACTCCTGGTCAGGTGTACCACCGCGGGGCGGCCCGGCTCCCCGCCGCGGGGAACGGACGGTCCCGCACAGATATCGGCCAGCACGGCGCCGGCCTCCACCGAGGCGAGCTGGTCCCGGTCCCCCAGGAGGATCACACACGCGCTGTCGGGCAGCGCCTCCAACAGCCGTGCCATGAGCGGCAGGTCGATCATGGAAGCCTCGTCCACCACCAGCACGTCACAGGCCAGCCGGTTGTCCCGGTTGTGGCGGCAGGCGGCGTTTCCCGGCACAACGCCCAGCAGGCGATGGATGGTGGCAACCTCCGTGGGCAGAGCCTGCCGCAGGCCCTCGCGGATCGGCAGGCATTCCGTGGCCTGCATGATAGAGCGCCTCAAGCGCATGGCGGCCTTGCCGGTGGGGGTCGCCAGAGCGATCCGCGGCGGCTTGTCGGCCAGTTCGGCGATCAGGGCCAGGATGCGGGCCACGGTGGCGGTCTTGCCGGTGCCGGGGCCACCGGACACGACGGTGAACCCCCGGGTCAGGGCCGCCCGTGCCGCTTCCCGCTGGTAATCGGGCTCCTCGCCGCCCGGGGGGAAGTAGCGCTCCAGGGCAGCCGCCAGGAGCGCCTCGTCCACGGGCCGCGCCGCGCTGTGCAGCAGGATGCCATCGGCCACCTGGCGCTCATAGTCCCAGGAACGATGGAGATAGAGACGGCCGGCGCCGTCCAGCACCAGCGGTGCATAGTCGCCCGGCCGGCCGACCGTCCCGCACGGTTCGAGCGCCTGCACCCACCGTTGCGGGTCGGGTAGCCGCGTCTGGCGCTCCGGGGCGTGCTGCAGCATGATGCCGGCCCCGCCCGGGGCAGCCAGGTCGAGACAGATATGCCCCCGGCCGGTGGCATTGCTTACCAGGGCGGCCGCCAACCAGAGTTCTTCGCAGGGATGGGGCTCGATACGGAGGATGAAGTCCGCAAAGTGCTGATCCAGATAGCTCAGCTGAAGGTTCTCGGTCATTGAACCGGCTGCCCCCCGTCGTGTTTTCCGAAGGAATTTTCATACATCGTGTTGTCGAAAACGGTCAGGCGGTTCTTGCCGGTACGTTTGCTGACGTACATGGCCTCATCGGCATTGGCCATGACCGTGCGCACGTCGTCGCCATCCTCGGGATATCCGGCCAGACCGGCCGAGAGGGTAGTGGAAAGAGTCGTCCCGTCGAACATGAACGGCGTCGCAGCCATGCTGGAGACGATCCGCTGGACGACGGCGACCACATCCTGTTTGGAGGTTTCGCTGAACATGATGACATACTCGTCGCCGCCGTAACGGGCGCAGATATCGGAACTGCGGACCGTGGTGGTAATCATGGTCGCCACGTGGCGGATCAGTTCGGTCCCCGCCAGATGCCCGTGCCGGTCATTGATCCCCTTGAGGTTATCGGCGTCGATCATGCAGATTGCATAAGGCCGTATGTAGCGTTTGGCAATCCTTTCCTGGGCATTGGCCAGAAGGAAAAAATTGCGCATATTGTTGATGCCGGTCACCTCGTCGGTCAATGAGAGCCGTTCCACCTCGCGACGGGCGCTCTCCGTCTCCCCGGCCAGCATGGCACCCAGGTGGGCGATCAGCATGAACGGGAACAGCTCCAGGGTATGGGTCAGAAAATCGTTGATCCCCTTGAACTCCTCCGAGGCCAAAAGGATGTAGGAACTGACGGCCAGGACAGCCATGAAGTAGGTGACCCGCCTGCCCTGGGTCAGGGAGGTGGCCATCAGGACGAGATAGATGAGCGACATGAAGGGGCTGGTGATGCGGCCGGTGTACCAGCATACCGCCACGATGAATGCCAGAAAGACCATCAGGTCCACAAAGGTCTTGAAGGGGCTGTACTTGCGGGAGAGGATGCCGTAGCGGGCGTTGATGTTGTAGAAAAACAGCAGGACGCAAAAGGCCGCCAGAAAGATCAGGCTGGCGTGTTCTGTGGGCATCAGCTTGATGTCGAGCGTCACCAGGGCGATCAGTAGCCACGAGATGTTGCCCATGATGCGATCGTACCCGGCATAGCGCTGTTGAAAGCTGGGATAGTGCTCCGCCTTCTGCGTTTCGTCCATAAACACCCCCTGACCGTAATTCCTGTCAGCCCGACACCTTCAAGGTCATCCAGGCGGTTACCGCATAGCGCAGCAGTTTCCCCGACGCCACCAGGATCGAAAAAAGTCCGAAATTGATGCGCATCATTCCCCCCACCATGCAGAGGGGGTCGCCGATGACCGGCAGCCAGGAGAAGAACAGCGAGAAGGCCCCGTACCGGCGGTAATGGCCACGGGCGCGGGCCTCCTGCTCCGGGGAGATGCGCAGGACCTTCTCGGTCAGCCAGCGTCCGCCGTACCTGCCGATCAGCCAGGTCGTCACCGCCCCCAGGTAATTGCCGGCGGTGGCGGTCGCCACGCTTGCCAGCGGCTCGTAGCCGTTGGCGAGCATCAGCACCAGCAGCCACTCCGAACCCAGCGGCAGCATGGTGGACGCCAGGAAGCTGAGGGCGAAGAGCGCCCCATACCCCGGCTGGTTGAGCCAGTCATGCGCCATGACAGTATACGTCAGAAATGTATTGTCAAAATGGCTCAATCGTCTACAATATTCCCCGTTTCATTCCTCGCACCCTTGGTCACATTGTAACGATAATTCAGAATTCGGCAAGGGGGAAGCATGCAGAAAGGGAAACCAGCCAAGAAGTATTCCCAGGCGGGTCGGCTGCATAGCATTATCCGGCTGTTTGAGGCCCGCCGCGGCATGACGCTGGACGACCTGGCAGAGGAATGCGGCGTTGACCGGCGCACCATCCACCGCGACCTGAACGCTGTCGAGGAGGCCGGCTACACCCTCACCTCCGAGTGGCAGGAGGGGAAAAAGGTCTACAGTTTCCTGACCAAATCCCGCAACATCCCCCCCATCACCTTCACCCTTCCCCAGTTGATGTCGCTCTACCTGCTGCGTTCCCTGGGCGTCTACCTGGCAGGCACCCCTTTCCAGGCCGAGATCGAGGAGCTGTTCCGCGCCATCACCTCGGTCCTGCCGGACCGCTACGCGGCCCACCTGGAACGGATCGCACGGGTATCCCTGCCGATCCTTCACGGCGCCCGTGACTATTCCGCAGCGGCAGGACATGTCGAGGAACTGCAACGCGCCCTGTTGCACCAGTACCGCGTCCGCCTGAGCTATGCCAAAAAGGGCAGGGACGAGCGCGAGGAGTACGAAATCGACCCCTATACCCTGGTTTTCCACAAGGGGGGCATCTACCTGCTTGGTTATGCCCACAACCGCAAGGCCATGCGCCTGTTTGCCCTGGAGCGGATCCGCGGGATCGAGGTGACCCGGCAGCGGTTCGAGATCCCCGATGGGTATCAGCCGGAAGCCCACTTCAAAAGCGCCTTCGGCCTGGTCAGCGACACCCCCATGAAGGTCAGGGTCCGTTTCTCGCCGGACGTTGCCCATGCCGTAAAGGAGCGCATCTGGATGCCGGGACAGAAGCTCAAAACCGGCAAGGATGGCCGGGTGACCGTTGAGTTCGAAGCCGCCGGGGAGATGGAACTGGTTTCCTGGATACTTTCCTACGGCATGCACGCCGAGGTGCTCGACCCGCCCGAATTGCGGCGGGAGGTAAAACGGCAGGTGCGCGAAATGCGCCAGTATTACCGCAGCAAGGAATAGACCGGCCAACGCCCCGTTTGACTTTGCCGGTTGCGTGAATTATAACCAATACCTTGATCCGCGACGTCTCCATGCCTCCGCTGGTCCGGAAAACCTCTGTCTTGGCACTTGAAGAGCTTGCGATGATCAGGCGGAGTACGTGCCCAGACTCTTTCGAACACTACGGCATTCCGGCGTCACGGATCAAGGCAACACACACTTACGCGGGGCACGGGTCGGAGCCGATGACAGACGATTCGCAACTTAAGGACATACTGATCAAACGCGTGGAAGCGGCTGGCAGGATCACCTTTGCCGCCTTCATGGAGGCCTGTCTGTACGAACCGGGGCTGGGCTATTACACCTCGCCGGGACGCAAGGTCGGCGCGGAGGGGGATTTCTACACCAGCATCTCGGTGCATGCCGCCTTCGGCCGGGTCATTGCGCGGGAGATCGCCCAGATGTGGCGCTGCCTGGGGTCGCCCGCCCCGTTCACCCTGGTGGAGTGCGGCGCCGGCAACGGCCGCCTGGCGTGCGACATCATGGACTACCTGGCCGAGCGGGAGCCGGGGATGTATGCCGGCCTGGACCTGGTGCTGGTGGAGCGGGAGCCGTCTCTCCAGACGGCCCAGGCCGAACTTCTGATCCGCCATCGCGAGCGGCTGCGCTGGCTCGCCCCGGAGCTCTTCGGGACGGACGGTTTCAGCTTCAGCGGTTGCCTCTACTCCAACGAACTGATCGATGCCCTGCCGGTCCACCGGGTCGTGATGACCGCCGAGGGGCTGCGCGAGATCTACGTCTCACTCAGGGACGGCGGCTTCGCGGAAGAAGCGGGCGAGTTGTCCACGCCGGCCATCGCGGCCTACCTGGAACGGATCGGCGTAACACTCCTGCCCGGCCAGCAGGCCGAGGTCAACCTGGCCGCCCCGGAGTGGCTGGCTGCGGCTGCCCGCTCATTGCAGCGCGGCTTCGTCCTGACCATCGACTACGGCTACCCGGCGGAGGAGCTCTACGCGCCGCATCGCAAGCAGGGGACGCTCCTGTGCTATTATCGCCACCAGGTGGAGGACGACCCCTACATCCGCCTGGGCAGGCAGGACATTACCTCTCACGTGGACTTCACCACCCTGATGCGCCGGGGCGGGGGACTGGGGTTGCAGCCGGCCTGGTTCGGGGAGCAGTACCGTTTCCTCCTCTCGGCCGGCATCGTGGAGGAGATCGAGGAGTTCGAGCGCTCGGCGGCATCCGAAGAGCAGAAACTCAAGCTGCGATTGGCCCTGAAGAAGCTGATCATGCCCGAGGGGGGCATGGGTGACACCTTCCGGGTCCTGGTCCAGTCCAAAGGGGTCGAGAACCCCCGCCTGCTCTGCCAACGCCGGATCGGGGGCTGAATGCCGGGATCAGCCCCTTCCGCCATCCGCGGCATCGTCTTCGACCTGGATGGGACCCTGTACGTGTCGGACCAGTTTGCGGCAACGATTCAGGAAAGCGCCGCCGGCTACATCGCAGCACTCAAGGGCATCAGCAGCGAAGAGGCACGCTCGTTGATGGCCGCTGCCCGGTCGAGGCTCTGCGAGGTGCATGACATTGCCCCAACCCTCTCGGCGGTCTGCACCGAATTGGGCGGCAACATCCGGGAACTGCATGCCGTTTTTGAAGCGCGGTTGCGCCCCGAGTCCTACCTGGTGCGGGACGAACGGGTCATCGCCCTGCTGGAGCGCTTGTCGCAGCGCTTCGAACTTTGCCTGTACACCAACAACAACCGTGCTCTCGCGACCCGCATCATCGGCTACCTGGGGCTGGACGGCTTTTTCCGGCACATCTTCGCCATCGACGACCAGTGGCTCTCCAAACCTGACGAACGTATGCTGGAGCAGGTACTGAACCGGCTCGACGTGGCGCCGGCCGAGGCCCTTTTCGTCGGGGACCGGTACGATGTGGACCTGCGGCTGCCCGAGCAGCGGGGATGCCCGGTCTATCTCAGCCGGAGCGTCGAACAACTTCTCCGGCTGGAGGAACTGCTGTCCTGATGGCTGTTTTTCAACAACCCCTAAAAGGAGGCAAGCCCGTGACCCAAAGTAAAGAGATGCTCGACGCCATCATGCGTGCCGTCGAACTTGAGAAAGAGACCTTCGACCTGTACGTGAAGGCCGAGCACAAGACCTTCAACCCTGCGGGGAAGAGAATTTTCAAATGGCTGGCCAAGACCGAAGAGGGCCACTACATGAAACTGACCGAATTGTACAACTCGCTACACGAGAGTGGCCGCTGGGTGTTTTACGGTGGCTCCGGCTTCGAACTGGAAGCGCCCGGCAACGATGAACAGCAGGTCGGCTTCGACACCGACGACGTCGCGGCATTGAAGATCGCTCGGAAGATCGAGGAGCGCGGCATGGCCTATTATGAAGAGTTGATCGCCAAGACCACCGACCCGGACGGCAAGGCAATGTTGGAAACCCTCAGAAACGAGGAGGTCGAGCACCTGCGGGTAATCTCGGAAAAGCTGGAGGAGTTGCAGGGATAACCGTTCAGAGACTTAACAAAAAGGCCCGCTTTTGGCGGGCCTTTTTGTCACACTCAGCTTGCTGCACACAGTTTTATGCGAGGCGAAACCTCCGCACCTCCTCCTGGAGCGTTGCTGCCAGGCGTGCGAGATTTGACGCGGCCTGGGTCGATTCCTGCGCTCCATGGGCCGTATCGTCCACCACTTGGCTCATCTGCTGGATATTGCTGGTAATCTCGTGGGTTGTGGCCGTCTGCTGCTCGGCCGCCGTGGCAATCTGATTGACTTCCATGGCAACCTCGTTGATCTTGCCGAGAATATCCTGCAGGGCACTTTCATTCATGGACTGGATGATCCGGCGCAGGCTGTCGAGCATGGCGTTCAACCGAACGCCCATCTGGCCGAACTCTGAATCATCTATGGGGTCGCCGGGGATTGGCGCAAGGGGGTATCAATCCCCCGGCTGGCGGCTTCCTCAGGCGGTACTCTCCCGCAGGTAGTTGATCACGGCCGCCATATCTTCAGGCGGTTCGGTGGTGAACTCCAGGTATTCTCCCGTGGCGGGATGGATGAATCCCAGGGTCCGGGCATGCAGCGCCTGGCGTCCCAACGCGGCGATCAGCTTCCTGAGCTGCGGGTCGGTAAGGTTGTTGAAACGGCCGCCGTCCGGATAGAGCGGGTCTCCCAGGAGGGGAAAGCCGGCCTCGGAGAGGTGCACCCTGATCTGGTGGGTACGCCCGGTCTCCAGACGCAACTCCACCAGGGATATCCGTCCGTAGCGTTCCTTCACCCGCCAGCGGGTTATGGCATGCTTGCCGCTTTTGGCTTTGCCCGACAGGCGCACCCGCTCGGTGGGGTGGCGGCCGATGATTCCCTCTATCTTGCCCGTATCCTCCCTGGGGCTCCCGTAGACCAGGGCCTGATAGATGCGCTTGACGGAATGCACGCTGAACTGGCTGGAAAGAGACTGGTGGGCGCGGTCGTTCTTGGCCGCCACCAGTACGCCCGAGGTATCCTTGTCCAGGCGGTGGACGATACCGGGGCGCAGTTCGCCCCCGATGCCCGACAGGTCACTGCAATGGGCCAGCAGGGCATTCACCAGGGTTCCCGTGCTGTTGCCCGCCCCCGGATGCACCACCATCCCCGCGGCCTTGTTGATTACAATCAGATCGGCATCCTCATACAACACCTCCAGCGGAATCGCCTCGGGCTGCGGTTCGGCCGGCAAGGGCGGCGGGACATCCACCTGGACGCGTTCGCCCCCCTTGAGCTTCAGGGACGGACGGGCCGTCCTGCCGTCAACCAGCACATTGCCGGCTTCGATCAGGCGCTGGACCGTGGCGCGGGTTTCCTCCGGCATCTCCCGGCAGATGAACAGGTCGAGCCGTTGGGGTTCGGTGTCGTGCGGAAAGAGCAGAATTGTCTGGTTCATGGGCATCAAAGCTCCGTGTAGCAAAAAAACAGAAGCGCCTCCCCCGTGCAGGGACGCGCCTCTGAAAAAAATCTCAGCCGGGGAAAACTACCAGATAGACGACTCGATCTTGCCGGCCCGCTTGATGAGCACATCAACCACGGCAATGTTATAGATGTTCTCGGGCTTGAGTTCGGGGGCCACACGGGAAAAGAAGTGCTGGCGGCCTTCTTCCAGTTCCTCATTGAGAACATCGAAGATATTGTCGTTCTTGATGCCGCTCTCCACTTTTTCGGTGTTGTACATGGCCACATCGGATATGATGGCCCGTGCCAGCCGCTTTGCCTGATCGGGATTGTCAATCATGTTCATGAGCGCTTTTCCCCGTCTGTTGAAATTTACGTGCCCATACTTGCACAAATTTGAACAAAACTCCAGAAACAAGGCCTCGACATCCCGATGACTATACCAGTGACGTCACCTGGGACGCAAGGCAAAGTAGATATTCGCATCGCCGCGCCGCACCAGGATGGTCAGTCCGCTACCCGGCCGCACCTGCCGGATGGCGCGCTGATAATCGGCGCTGCCGGCAACCCTTGTGCGGTTGACGGAGACGACCACGTCGCCACGCCGGACGCCGGCCTCGGCGGCCGCCCCACCCCGTGACACATCAACGACAACCGCGCCGTCTCCCTCCTCTGAGTCATCCACCACCAGGCCGATCTGGTCGGCCTGTCCCCGGGGCTCGCTGCCCCCCGTGCCGCGCCGTTGTTTGGATGCCATATCCGAACTGGCAAGCGTAAGATTAAGCTCCAGCGACTTGCCGTCCCGGAAGACGGTGACCCTGACCGGCTTGCCGATTCCGGTTTCCGCCACCAGGCGTTGCAAGTGCGAGGGGTCCTTCACGTCGGTGCCGTTAAAGGTGATGATGACGTCACCCTGACGAATGCCGGCCTTCTCGGCTGGGCTCCCCTTCATGATATCGTTGATCAGGGCGCCCCGGACCTGCTTCAGGCCGAAGGACTTGGCCAACTCCTCCGTAACCGGCTGAATCGTCACGCCCATCCAGCCGCGGCTGACATTCCCCTTCTGGATGAGCTGGGTGAAGATCGGCTTGGCCATATTCGCGGGTATGGCAAAACCGATGCCCTGTCCGGCGGCCACGATGGCAGTGTTGATGCCGATGACCTCGCCGTAGATGTTCAAGAGCGGCCCCCCCGAGTTGCCGGGGTTGATTGAGGCATCGGTCTGGATGAAGTTCTCATAGGTTTCGATGCCCATGTTGGAGCGCCCGGTGGCCGAGATGACGCCGACCGTCATGGTCCGGTCCAGGCCGAAGGGGTTGCCGATGGCGATGGCCCACTGGCCGACCTCCAGTTTGTCGGAATCACCCAGAACCGCGGTCGGCAGGTCGGAGGCATTGATCTTGATCACGGCGATATCGGACTTCTGGTCGCCGCCCACGACCCTCGCGTCATAGACCTTGTCGTTGGAGAGCTTGACCTGGACCGCCTCGGCATCGCGCACCACATGGTCATTGGTCACGATGTAGCCGTCCTTGCTGATGATGAAGCCCGAGCCCAGGCTCTTGTCGCGGCGGTACTGCGGCTGGCCGCCACCGAAAAAATCATCGAAAAAGGGCGACATTTCAAAGAATGGCTGCACCATCTTTTTTTTGCTGATGGTGGAGATGTTGACGACACAGGGGGTAACCTTCTTGGCCACCGCGCTGAAGGCTTTCTGGGTGGAGAGGAGATCGGAGGGCACCTCCTTGATCGGTGCTTCCGCCTCGCCCCCCTTGCGTTTCGATTCAAAAAACAGGGGGGATTCGTTCTTGCCGCTACATGCCGCCAGTCCGCCGAGAAAGAATGCGCAGATAAGGGCAAACAGCAATGAATGGGAGTAAGCTCTTAATTTCATAAAGTTCTCGTTCGTCACCCATCGTGGTTGGATTCAACTGCAAAACTATTGTCTAAATATAGGCCTGATGTCAACGGAATTCAAGGGCCGCAGGCCTTGGGCAGCCACTGTTTTATCTGATATAATAATGTTATTGTAAACCGTATGCACTTTATGCAAAAATAATTTCATACACCGAAACATTCGGACCCATGCAAGGGAGGGACTTATGACCGACATCAAGGCGCAAATCAAGGAGTTCCGCATCGGCCAGAAGATCAGGGGGCTCCGCCAGCAAAAGCGGCTGACCCTCCAGGAGTTGTCCGATCTGACGACCCTGTCCAAGCCGCTCCTGTCACAGATCGAGAATGAGCAGGTCGTCCCTCCTCTGGCAACGCTGCTCAAGATCGCCAAGGGGCTTAAGGTCGGTATCCACTTTTTCTTCGAGGATGAGAGCAACCGCCAGAAATACGTCGTGACCAGGCGCGAGACGGTCCGGGAGTTCGAAGCTGTCCAGCGGCCGGTGATCAATGATGTTTCGCGGCCCTATGTCTACCATTCGCTTGCCCAGGGGATGCGGCAGAAGCACATGGAGCCGTTCCTGGTGGAGTTCGACACCTGCACCTGGGACGACCGGCTCTTTTTCAAGCATGAGGGCGACGAAGAGTTTCTCTACATCGTGGAAGGCGAGCTGGACCTCCACTACAACGACGAAGTCATCCGTCTGCGCACCGGCGACAGTATCTACTATGACTCCGGCCAGCCCCACGGCTGGGTTTCCGCAGGTGAGGCGGTAGCCAAGGCGGTAGCGGTACTCTACACAAAGGATTGACGCCGGCCTTCACCACCCGCTACGTTGAACTCTGACCTGATGCCGGACGGGCAGGCCATTGTCTATTCGCCAAATCGATCCCCTCGCCCCGAACCCCATGGAGGCGACGGGCTCCCTGCCACGCGCCCGTTGGAGATAAGCATCTTTTTGCCTTTGGTGCCCAGGACGGAAGCCGGGGGGACAAGTCGGGGCGAAATCCGCTCGAAGTCCCCTCGCTTGAGCAACACCACAACCGGCTGGTCGCCCTGCCACAGCCGCATAAAAGCGGCCTCATCAACAAACCAGGCGGCCTGGTCCCCCTGCCTGCTCCCAAATTCCAGCTCGCCCTTGTCTCCAACTACCACTGCCCGTTTGCCGGTGTAAAAGGGAAGTGCCTGTTCATAGCCGAATGAAGCGAGGCAACCGCCTTGCGCCGTAGCTTTTTGCGCCAGGAGCGCAAGCTCTTTCGAGGACTTCTTGAACTCGATCCCCTCCATGAACACCTGAAGCCCTATGGTCTCAAGAAGATACGAACAAAGGCAAAGCCCTGCAAACAGGACCAGCAGATCCTTTTTCCGGCCTGCCTGCCAGATCACCACCGCCATGGACAAGGACAGGCAGCCGACAACGATGCCTCCCACCGGCGAGAGAATCGGCTGCTTCGTCAAAAATGAGCTGCCGGGCCGCACCAGCCCCGATCCCGTGAGAAGCGGGGCAAGCTCCCGCACATGAGGATAGAGGATCGCCAGGGCAGCCGTCACCATCAGGAGCATACCCAACAGCCTGCTCTCCGGGCCGGAGTCCGTCTCCTGCTCCCGGTCCAGCAGGTCTGAGAACATCTTGCCCGTCAGGAGGGCCAGCGGCGGGAACACGGGGAGGATGTACGGGATCAACTTGGAGTGGGACGCGGAAAAAAAGATAAAAATACATGCGGCCCAGGCAAGCAGGAACACCAAACTGTCCCCGCCCGGATGCCGGCGCCCGCCCCAGGCCCTGGCAACGGCGCGTGTTGCGTAGAACGACCAGGGCAGCATGGTCATGAGCAGGATGGGGATAAAGAACCAGAAGGGTTGATAATGGCCGTGGACCTTGGTGAGGAAGCGCTCCAGATGCTCATGGATGAAGAAAAAACGGGCAAATTCCGGATTGCGCAGCGATACCAGGACGAACCAGGGGACCACCACAGCCAGGAAGAGCACGGTGCCTCCGGCCAGGCGCAGCTCCTTCAGAAGATGCCAGCGGCGGGTCGCTGCGAGATAGATGACCATGATGGCGGCGGGAAAGACAAGCCCGATCAGACCCTTGGTAAGTACCGCCAGGGCCGAAAAGAGAAAAAATGAATAAAAGTACCGCCCTTTGTGCCGCTCGCGGTCATCGGCAGCAATAATGAAACAGCAGAGGGCCGCCGACAGGCACAAGGTCAGTGTCATGTCGGTTAGGTTGATGCGTGACTGGGCAAGAAATCCGGTGGAAGTGCCCAGGATGAGGGCCGAGAAGAGCCCCTCGCGGCGGCCGAACAGCTTGCGTCCGGTATGGTAGACGAGCAGAACGGTCAAAAGTCCCGCCAGAGTACCGGCAAACCGGGCGGCAAATTCGTTCAACCCGAACAGCTTGAACGAGAAAGCATTCAGCCAGTAGTGCAGGGGTGGTTTTTCGAAGTAGACGACGTAGTTGAGCGTCGGGGTGATGAAATCCCCCCTCTCCAGCATCTCGCGGGGAATTTCCGAGTAACGCCCCTCGTCCGGCTCGATCAGTCCGGCATGACCCAGGAAGAGGAAAAAAGCTCCGCCGAACAGGATCAGCAGGATCAATATGTCGCGTCGCGCCGGATAATGGCGGGGAAAAAGGTAGGCCCTGATATCTTTCATGGTGAATATCCCTGCTAACACAACAGTGCCCGGCATTGGCCAACTGCTTCCGTGCAGTCGCCGGCCGGACACTGTGGATTATCACATTACGTGTCATTATAACGCGGTTTTTCCAAAACGACAGCCGCTTCGCCCCGTCGCCGCGTCATAGGCTGCCCCGCGATCCGGTGTCCCGTGCGGGTAAAGGCTGACGGATGCGGTGGATGTGCTAAGTCCCCCCGCCGCCCAGCACCTTGTAGAGCGTCACCATATTCGTGAGCCGCGAAAGGTTGACGCTGATCAGGTTTTGCTGGGCCGCATATTGGGAACGCTGGGAGTCGAGGACGTTCAGATAGCTGTCGATCCCGTTGCGGTAACGCGCCTCGGACAGGCCGTAACTCACGGAAGTAGCCTCGACCAGCGACTGTTGGGCCGCCAACTGGTCGCCCAGGGTTCCGTGCTCGGCAAGGGCGTCGGCCACCTCCTTGAAAGCGGTCTGGATCGCCTTTTCATACTGGGCGACGAAAATCGCCTTATCTACCTTCGCCACCTCCAGATTGGCGCGATTGGCCCCGGCATCGAAGATCGGCAGGGAGATCTGGGGGGCAAAGGCCCAGGCCGCCGAACCGGCCGTGAAAAGCTTGGCAAGCTGGTCGCTGGTGGTGCCGGCGGAGGCGGTCAGGGAGATGCGCGGAAAAAAGGCGGCGCGGGCGGCGCCGATATTGGCGTTGGCCGCCTTGAGCTGGCTCTCGGCCTGGAGAATGTCGGGGCGCCGTTGCAGAACCTCCGACGGCAGCCCGGGACCGACATCCTTCAGCATGTCAGCGGACCCCAACTTGGCGGGGAGCAACTCCGCCGGAACCGGCGATCCGACCAGCAGTGTCAGGCCGTTCTCATCCTGGGCCACCAGGGAGGTGTACCGTGCGATGTCGGCCCGTGCGGAATCGACACTGGTCTGAGCCTGGCGCAGATCCAGTTCCGAGGAGGCCCCCAGCTCGAAACGGCGCTTGATCAGGTCGTAGGAGGCCTGCTGGCTGACGAGCGTGTCTTTGACAAGTTGCAGGTGTTCGCGGTCCGCGGCGAGCGTCAGATAACTGCCGGCAACTTCGGCCACAAGGCTGATCCGGGTGCTGATCCGCGCCTGTTCCGTGGCCAGGAATTGCTCCAGCGCCTGGTCCTTGAGGCTTCGCACACGGCCGAAGAAGTCCAGTTCATAGGAGCTGAAACCCAGGTTGACGCTGTATGAGCGTGAGATCGTGGACTGACCGGTACTCGAAACGCTCGCCGGGACGCGCTGGACCGTGCCGCTGCCGGAGGCGTTGACCGTGGGAAACAGTTCGGCCCGCTGGATCTGGTACATGGCCTGGTATTTCTCGATGGTGAGCGCTGCAACCCGCAGATCGCGGTTATTGGCAAGCGCCAGGTCGATGACCTTCCTCAGATTCTCATCCTTGAAGAAATCCTTCCAGGGGATGTCGGCAGCCGCCCGCTCACCCGGCTTGGCCTCGCTGTTCTTGTAGGCCGGGCCGCCCGGCCAGGCGGCCGGGGCGGGAGATTCGGGGCGCGTATAGGTGGGGGCCATGGTTGAACAGCCCGAGAGATACAATAACGCGCCCAGGGAGAGGCAGATAACTGCCCTTATACGCTTTACAGGTTTCATATCAGTTCACCTCCGGAGAGTTGGCCAGTGTATCCGGCTCAACAGGGGAGCGCTTGCGCTGTTTTTTCGCGAACAGGCGGGAGACCAGAACAAAGAAGAACGGGATAAAGATCAGGTCGATGAAGGTTGACGACAAGAGCCCGCCGGTAACGGCGGTACCTATGGCGTTCTGGGCCCCGGCACCGGCGCCGCGGGTCAGGGCCAGCGGCAATGTGCCAAAGAAGAACGCCATCGACGTCATGATGACCGGCCTGAGCCTGATCTTCACTGCCGCCAGCGTGGCCTCGACCAGTTCATGCCCATGATGCATCTGATCCTTGATGAACTGGATGATCAGGATGGCGTTCTTGGTGGAAAGTCCTACGGTGGTCAGCAGGCCGATCTGGAGATAGACGTCGTCGGGCAATGCCCGCAACGTCACCGCCGTGACCGCCCCCACAAGGCCGAGCGGCAGCATCAGCAGGTTGACGAAGGGTATGGTCCAGCTTTCGTACAACGCCGCTACGGCGAGAAACACCACCAGAAGCGAGATGGCGTAGAGCGCCGGTGCCTGGGCGCCGGCATTCTTTTCCTCATAGGAGAGACCGGTCCATTCGTAGCCGATTCCGGTCGGCAGTTGGGCCGCCATCTTTTCCATCTCGGCCATGGCTTCACCGGTGCTTATCCCCGGTGCGGCCTGCCCCAGGATCTCCACGGCCGGGATGCCGTTATACCGTTCCAGACGGGGCGAACCATACTGCCAACGGGCGGTGGCAAAGGCGGAAAACGGCACCATGTCACCGTTCTTATTGCTGACATACCAGTTGTTGATATCCTCCGGCACCATCCGGTACCGGGCATCCGACTGGAGGTAGACCTTCTTGACGCGGCCGTTCTGGATGAAGTCGTTGACGTAGGTGCTCCCCCAGGCGGTGGACAGGACGTCGTTGATTTGCGACAGCGTTACCCCCTGGGCGCCGGCTCTCACATCATCGATATCCAGCTTGAACTGGGGAGAATCATCCTGGCCGTTGGGGCGCACCGCGACAAGCTTCGGATTTTTCATGGCCATGCCCAGCAACTGGTTGCGGGCCTCCATCAGCTTTTCGTGCCCCAAACCGCTACGATCCTGCAACTGGAAGTCGAAACCGTTTGCCACCCCCAGTTCCAGTACCGCCGGTGGAGCAAAGGCGAATGCCAAGCCGTCACGAAATTGCGAGAACGCCTTCATGGCCCGGCCGGCAATGGCCGGCGCCTTCAGATCCGTGGCCTTGCGCAGTTTCCAGTCCTTGAGCTTCACAAACGCCAGCCCCATATTCTGGCCGCGGCCGGCAAAACTGAACCCGGTGACGGTGATGACCCCCTCCACCGTCTTGGCCTCATCTTTAAGGAAATGTTGTTCCAACTGGCGTATCACCTGCTCGGTGCGCGCCTGGGTGGCACCGGCGGGTAGCTGGACCTGGCAGATAATGAACCCCTGATCCTCGTCGGGCAAAAACGATGTGGGCAGATGCAGGAAAAAGTAAGCCATGGCGGCAACGATGGTCCCGTATACCAACAGGTAGCGCACCGGCTTGCCGAAGGAGCGGCCGACGATTCCCTCATACTTGTCCCGGCAGAACTCGAACAGCCGGTTGAAGTGGCGGAAGAACCAGCTAAACCAGCCGGATTCGCCGGCATGATGCCCCTTTGCGACCGGCTTGAGCAGGGTGGCGCAGAGAGCCGGGGTCAGGATCATGGCCACCAGCACCGAAAGGATCATGGCCGAGATGATGGTGATGGAGAACTGGCGATAGATGACGCCGGTGGAACCACCAAAGAAGGCCATGGGCAGAAAGACCGCCGTCAGGACGGTGGCGATCCCCCACAGGGCGCTGGTGATCTGGGTCATGGACTTGACGGTGGCGTCATGGGGGGACAACCCCTCCTCGGTCATGATCCGCTCCACGTTTTCCACGACAACAATGGCGTCGTCAACCAGCAGACCGATGACGATTACCAGGGCAAACATGGTCAGGGTATTGATCGAGTACCCGCAGGTCGCCAGCACTCCCATGGTACCCAGCAGAACCACCGGGACGGCAATGGTCGGAATCAGGGTGGCCCGGATGTTCTGGAGGAAGATGAACATGATGATGAAGACCAGGACGACGGCCTCGAACAGCGTCCGGACCACCTCTTCGATGGAGATCTTGACAAAGGGGGTGGTGTCGTAGGGATAGACCACCTTCATGCCGGGAGGGAAGTATTTGGACAACTCCTGCATCTTTGCCTTGACGCGGTTGCCGGTATCCAGAGCGTTGGCGCCGGCGGCCAACCGTATTGCCATGCCGCCCAGCGGTTTTCCGTTGTAGTATGACTGGATATCGTAGTTCTCGGTGCCGATCTTGGTTTCAGCCACATCCCTGAGCTTCACTGTCGAGCCGTCAGGATTCGTGCGCAGGACGATGGCGTCGAACTGCTCCGGGGTCTGGAGCAGGGTGCGCGCGGTTATGGTGGCGTTCAACTGTTGCCCCTGCACGGCGGGGGTTCCGCCGAACTGTCCGGCCGAAACCTGGACGTTCTGGGCCTGCAACGCCGTGGACACGTCGTTGGTGGTCAGGTGATAGTTATTCAGTTTGGCCGGGTTCAGCCAGATCCGCATGGCGTTCTGGGTCCCGAAGAGTTGCAGTTCCCCCACGCCTTCGAGACGGCTTATGATATCCTGAAGATTGGACACCATGTAGTCGGTCAGGGCATTGCGGTCCATGGTCCCGTCTTCCGATACGAGCCCGATGATCAGCAGGAAGTTTCTGGTGGACTTTACGACGGCTATGCCTTGTTTCTGTACGATCTGGGGCAGAAGCGGCGTTGCCAGCTGCAGTTTGTTCTGCACCTGCACCTGGGCGATATTCGGATCGGTGCCGGCCTTAAAGGTCAGGGTGATGGACACGGCCCCTGCCGAGTCGCTGGTGGACGCCATATAGATCAGGTTGTCGATACCGTTCAGCTTCTGTTCGATGACCTGGGTGACCGTATCCTGAACCGTCTGGGCCGATGCCCCCGGATAGGTGGCATTTATGGCGATCTGCGGCGGCGCGATCGCCGGATATTGGGAAACCGGCAGGCTCTTGATCGACAGGAGGCCCGCCAGCATGACCATGATGGCGATCACCCAGGCAAAGATCGGGCGATTGATGAAAAAACGTGGCATGGAGGGTCTCCTTTATTTTTTGGCTGCTGCCGGCGCTGGGGTGGTGGCCGGTGATGCTGCCGGCGTGCTGCCAAAGGGAACAGCTTTAACAGGGCTTCCCGGGCGCGCCTTCTGTACGCCTTCCAGGATGACGCGGTCTCCCGCCTTGAGTCCGTCGCTGACCAGCCAGCTGTCGCCGACGGTCCGGGCGACCGTGATGCCCCTCTGCTCCACCTTTTCGTCCACACCAACCACCAATACCGTGGCGTCGCCTTTCGGAGTGCGGGTCACGCCGCGCTGCGGGACAAGGATGGCATTCTCGTTTATCCCTTCCTCCAGAATTGCGCGGACGAACATGCCCGGCAGCAGGGTTTGTTTCGGGTTAGGGAATACGGCCCGCAGGGTAACGGAACCGGTACTCTGATCCACGGTGACCTCTGAAAATTTCAGGACGCCCGGCAACGGATAAGCGCTGCCGTCCTCCAGTATCAATTTAACCCGGGCCTGGGCGGCCGAGTTGTTTTTCAGCAGGCCGCTACTCAGGCTTTGTTTCAGACGCAGCAACTCGGCGCTGGACTGGGTAACATCCACATACATGGAACTGAGCTGCTGAATGGTGGCCAGCGCCGTGGTCTGGTTGCCGGTCACCAGGGCTCCGTCGGTTACGGTCGATCGGCCGATACGCCCGGAAATGGGAGCGGTTACCTTGGTATAGGCCAGATTGATCCGGGCGGTTTCCACGGCGGCCTTGGAGGAGGCCACGTCGGCCTCGGCCTGCTTGAGCGCGGCATAGGCGTCATCATAGTCCTGCTGGCTGACCGCCTTGATCTTTACCAGTTCCTTATAACGTTCGGCCTTCAGCCGGACGCTTGCCAAATTGGCTTCCGCCTTGGCAAGGGCCGCCTTGGCGCTGGCGTAGGCCGCCTGGTAGGTTGCCGGATCGATCTGGTAGAGCACCTGGCCGGCCGTAACATCGCTCCCTTCGGTGAAGACCCGCTTCTGTATGATCCCGCTGACCTGCGGCCGAACCTCGGCGATCAGGTGGGGCGAGGTACGCCCCGGTAACTCCGTCGTCAGAGAGACGCGCTGGGACTGGACAGCCACCACACCCACTTCGGCAGGACCGCTTTGGGGCGTCTTGGCGTCAGACTGTTTTTTTCCGCACCCCGTCAGGAGCAGCAGCCCGCTCAAAAGCACTCCAATGGCGCTCGCCGATAGAATTCCGAATTTGCTTTGCATAGCCACCTCTATGTTGATTTATAAATTTCCGGCCCACCTACCGGACCGGTTCTTGCCAAGCTATCTATCTATATTTTCGAATGAACAGTCATTCTGAAACTGGTGCAAAAAATGCTGCGGCCCTTCCTGCGGCAGGCCTGCTCACCGCTTGATGGAATCCCAACTGGCAATAACGACCTCCTCCAGAAGGTGGTCGTCCAGGGTGATGAACCCCAGGATATGATCCCGGGCGACCGCAAGCAGAGGGCCAAACGCCAGGGAATCGATGACGAAAAACGGGAGATCCCGCAATATCTGCTGGCTGACTCCCTGTTCGAACAGCTCGTTATACACGGTATGCTTGCCCGGCTCGCCCATGATCCTGTCCCTGCGAAAGGCCACACCGTAGGGAGAGTAGTAAAATTGCTCCACATAGCGAAAATCCAGGGGGTTGGCGATAAAGTAGCCGAGAAGCCGCGTCCCGAGATGAATGAACCGTTCCCGGATCGCCCCTTTCTCCGGATACCCTTTCAGAATGAAGGCCGATACCCGCTTTTCGATATCCCGGTACAGCTCGTTGATGAGGATATCCTTGCTCTTGAAATAGAGATAGATCGTACCTGCCCCGACCCCGGCCCGTTCGGCGATCATGGCTACGGAGGCCCCATGGAAACCGCACTCGGCAATGAGCTTACGCGCTGCATTAAAGATATCGTCACGCTTGCAAGACATTCGCTGTCCCCTATTCTGAATGATCACTCATTCAGAATAGGATTCCAAATCCTCACTGTCAAGTTTTTTCTGAACATCCCATGAACGATGAATCAGGCGCAAGGATATGGGTTGCTACTGCATCAGGAGGGCATATCCCGGCAGCCGGTTTTGGGAATCGACTCACGCAGCGACCGCACCCGTTCCACGACGGGCGGATGGGAATAGTAGAAGGCGGCATACCAGGGATGGGGAAAGAGATTGGAGAGGTTCTCGACCGACAGCTTGACCAAGGCCGAGGCCAGGTCCTGCGGGCGGCCAGTCAGATCGGAGGCGAAGCGGTCGGCTTCCCGTTCGTGGCAACGGGAACGCCATGCCGAAAACGGCCCCAGAGGAAACAGTACCAATGAACCGATAAAACCGAGAGTGACCATACGCGCCGGGAGCGACAGGTCCCCCGGCAACTCCAAAAGGCTCGGCAGGCCGGGCCAGGTGAGCAGCCTGAAACTGAGCCATGCCCCGCCAAATGCCAGCAGTTCGGCTGTCAGTAACCGCTTCCAGATATGGCCCTTTTTCCAGTGGCCGATTTCGTGGGCCAGCACCGCCACGATCTCGCCGTGGCTCATCTGCCTGATGAGCGTGTCGAACAGCACAATCCGCTTGACCTTGCCGATTCCGGTAAAATAGGCGTTGGAGTGCTTGCTGCGCCGGGAGGCGTCCATCTGCATCACCCGTCCCACCGTAAGTCCCGCCTTCTCCATCATGGCACGGATCTCCGCCTCCAGCCCCTCCTCGGTAACCGGTTCGAACTTGTTGAAAAGCGGCTCGATCACGTAGGGGGAGATGAACATCATAAACAGGCTGAACAGGGCCATGAAGGCCCACAACCAGAGCCACCAGTGCTGCGGACTCCACCGGATGAGCTGGAAGGCCACACCGATCAGGAAGGCCAGAAGCAGCGTGCCAATGGCTTGGGACTTGAAGAAATCCATAAGCCACAACCTGGGCGTGGTGGTATTGAAACCGTAACGCGCCTCGAGGCGGAAGGTGCCGTACAGGTCGAAGGGGATGCCCAGGAGGGTCTGCCCCCATGTCAGCAGGAGGAAGTAGAGGATGGCCGAGGCGATGGGTCCCGTGCCGAACCCCCTGACAAAATGGTCATAAAACCCTATCAGGCCGCAGAACAGGAACAGGATCAAAAGCCCGTTGTCGAAGAGCGACTCCCACAGCCCGAGCCGGCTGCTGTCAAAGGTGTAGGCGGTGCTCGCGCGGAGCTTGCCCTCGTCGATGCTGCCCTCGAAACCCTCGGGTACGGCCGAACCGTACTGTTTCAGGTGGCGCAGGTTGATGTGGCGCAGCCAGTAGGTGAAGGAAGTGACCAGGGCGAACAGAACGAACAGGAGCAGTTTCATCGCGACATTTCCCTTGTTTGGTTGCAGACCGCAAAGAAGGCACGAAGCTTACCCCGTGCCTTCTTTGCGGCCCCACCGGATCGTGTCCCGGTTGTTTCCGGGAAAGGAAAACATATCACATGATCAAATCAAAGCAATCACTTCCTTCACACACTTGTCGATTCCCTCGTACGCCTCGGAGATACGCTGCGCCAGCATGTAGGCCGGGGTGGAAACGATCTTGTTCGCGCGGTCCACGGCGATTTCGGTGACCGCACACTCCTGATGCCTGGCGCCGGTCTTTTCGATCTCCGCCGCCGTCCCCCCATCATTGCCTATGGTCAGGGTCGGCCTCTTCTCCTTGCCCAGCACCGTCGCCACGACAGCCGGGGCGATGCAGATGGCGCCGATCGGCTTGCCGGCTGCCGACATCTCCCCCAGCAGGCGGGTCACCTCGGGATGCACCACGGCAGCAGCTCCCTTGACGGCAAAATCGCACAGGTTCTTGACCGCCCCGAATCCGCCGGGGAAGACCACGGCATCCAGGTCGGCCGCTTTGACCTCCGCAATGTCGCGGATATTACCCCGGGCAATGCGGGCGGCTTCAACAAGCGCATTGCGCCTGTTCCCCGTTTCCTGCATGGTCAGGTGGTCGGTCTCGGGGAAATCGGCATTGGGCGCCATGCAGACCGCCTCGGCCCCGTTCCGGTCGATGGCCAGAAGCGCAAAGACCGCCTCATGAATCTCGCTGCCGTCCCGCACGCCGCAGCCGGAAAGTACCACGCCGATCTTTTTCATAGCCCTTCCTCCTTCTTTGGTTATGGTGTCAATGGATTTGAGCTGGACTCTTCACACATAGCTGGAAACCAACTCATGTAATCCCTCTGAGGAAACTATTGTGACACAACTTCATCGGCTGGCAAGGGGTGGGATGTCCGTTCCCGTTCCAGCAGGGCGCAGGCCAATGCCATCACGGCGTAACCGGCCCCCAGATGCCAGGTGATCGGCGCCGGGGGTGAGAGCGGCGAAAACAGGGCTCCTGAAGAGAGTGGCGAGTGGATCACCCCGCACAGGGAGAACAGGGCGCAGGCCAGGCCGGACACATTGTCCAGCATCAGGCCGAAAAAAAGCGTTGATGTCGCCGACGGCGAACAGGCGCGACGTGTGGGACATTCCTGCAACCTCCCGATAAAGGTGTGCAAAAGGTGCCATATCCTAAAAATGATTGCAATATCTCATACCGATGGCAGAATGGGAAAACTCGACGGAGCCCCGCGCAAGGCCGGATACCCGGCCCCGTTGTCCGCGGCCAACTGCCGCCGCCACGCTCAACATTCCGGCAAAGAATGAGGCATACTCATGTGCACCCGTACCGCCACTTACTGGATCGAAAGACTCCATCTCGCCCGCCACCCTGAAGGCGGCTGGTTCCGCGAAACCTACCGTGCCGGCGAGACCATCCCCACGGCCGGCCTGCCGAACCGTTTCCAGGGAGAACGGGCCTTCTCCACCGCCATCCAGTTCCTGCTGGAGCGGGACGACTATTCGGCGCTGCACCGCCTGAAATCCGACGAGATGTGGCACTTCTACGACGGCGCGCCCCTGACTGTGCACCTCGTCACCCCGGACGGCCGCTACCGCCCCATTCTGCTCGGACGCGACCCGGAACAGGGAGAACAGTTCCAGGCCGTGGCACCGGCCGGCTGCTGGTTCGGAGCCCAGGTAGCCGGGTCCGGTGATTTTGCCCTGGTGGGGTGTACCGTGGCGCCCGGCTTCGACTTCAGCGACTTTGAGATGGGCAACCGCAGCGACCTGACAAAATGCTTCCCGCAGCACGAGGCGCTCATCGAGCGCCTGACCAGAGGGTAGGCGGGGTGGCCCTGCCGCACGATCAGGAGATCGCCTGCCAGCAGGTCCTGGTGGAGGACTCCTCGGTCTACTCCATCCAGTGGAGCCTCTTCCCGGCCCGCCTTGCATCCCGGATCCTGCCCGACATGCTCCTGAACCGCTACCTGGCCTACCTTCGCAGGTGTACCGCCACGATCGTCCGCCCCCATTGTACAGCCTCAGGGATTCAGTTCCTTCTGATCGGCAGCCGTTGGAGCCTGATCAGCTTTATGCCGCCGGTTCGGGAGCAACAGGCTGTCGTGCTGCGCATCTGCGGCGGCATACTGGTGCAGCCGGGCCAATGCGAACGCGGCGAACTGCGTTTCGACACCAAAGAAGAGCCGGACGGCATCCGGGTCTCGCTGGAACTCTCCGGGTATTGCCCGCTGATCCTCGGCGGCCCTTCCCCCTCCACGTTCCGGCGTCTGTTCTATCGCCTTTCCCAGGCAGCCATCCATCGTTTGGTGACGATTCGCTTCCTGGCGCTGCTCTATCGGGAACTGGCCGGACCGGGCGCCCGCGTCCGCGTTGTAAGCGCCAAGGTGCGGGACGGCAGGCCGGTCTAACAGGTTGTCTACGATCCAGGAACCGGCCTGCGGTGGCGCCGGATTCACCCTGACCGTTGAAATCTCTGCCTCTGACCATCCATCCCGACAGGATTGTCGTTTTTCGGTTGAGCATTTTTGAATAAGCCTTCAAAATATGTTACAAAGAGTACAGTACAGTTACTATCTATCTTCGACAAGGGACCATCTTCCATGCCCCATACCAACATCGAAATACCGGAAAGGCTGCCACTCTACCCCCAGAAGGAGATGGTGCCCTTTCCCTACATGATCTTCCCGCTCTACGTGGACGAGCGCGACTTGCGGGTATTCTCCGAAGCGGACAACTACGAGAAATACGTGGCCATCGTGCTGCGCCGCCCGGACGCCGCCGGCGGCAACGCCCTGGAGGACATCAGCGAGATCGGGACCCTCTGCCGGGTCAACCAGATCAAAAAACTGGGAGACGGCAGGTTCAAGGTGACCCTGGAGGGGATGGCCCGGCTGCGTATCCTGGGCATTGAGCAGACCACCCCGGTCCTGCTCGCCCATTGCGAACTGGTGCGGGAATTCGTGGAGAAGAGCCTGGTGTCCGAGGCGCTGGTGCAGAGCCTGAACGCCCTGTTGAAGATATCCCTTTCCCATGGCAAGCCGTTGCCGGATGATGTCATGAAGATGATCGACTACATCGACAACCCGGCTCGCCTGTCCGACCTGGTGGCGCTCTACGTCAACCTGCCGGCCGCCGACCTGCAGGAGTTGCTTGAGACGGTCGATCCCCTGGACCGTCTCAAGAAGGTCTACGTGCACCTGACCAACGAGGTCCAGCGCATGCAGATCAAAAACGAGGTCTCCAGCGAGGTTACCCGCAGGGTCGGCAAGAACCAGAAGGAATACATCCTGCGCGAGCAGATGAAGCATATCCAGGAGGAACTGGGGGAGGAGGATCCCCGTGCCTCGGACATGAACGAGCTGCGGCGGCTGATCGAGGAGGCGGGCCTGCCGGAGGAGGTCCAGAAGATCGCCGACAAGGAACTCAAGCGGCTGGAACGCATCAACCCGGCCTCCCCCGAGTACACCGTATCCCGCACCTACCTGGACTACCTGGCCGGCATGCCCTGGAACAAGGGTACGGATGACAGCCTGGACATGGTCAGGGCCGAGGAGATTCTCAACGAGGATCACTACAACCTGAAAAAGGTCAAGGAGCGCATCCTGGAGTTCCTGGCGGTGCGCTCCCTCAAGGAAAACATGAAGGGGCCGGTGCTCTGTTTTGTCGGCCCCCCCGGTGTGGGCAAGACCAGCCTGGGCAAATCCATCGCCCGGTCCCTGGGCCGCAACTTCGTGCGCATCTCCCTGGGCGGGGTACGGGATGAGGCCGAGATTCGCGGCCACCGCCGCACCTACATCGGAGCCCTGCCCGGACGGATCATCAAGGAGCTCTTCCGGTGCGGCAGCAACAACCCGGTGTTCATGCTGGACGAGATCGACAAACTGGGGCTGGATTTCCGCGGCGACCCGGCCTCCGCACTGCTGGAGGTGCTGGACCCGGAGCAGAACTTCTCGTTCAACGACCATTACCTGGACGTTCCCTTCGATCTGTCCAAGGTCATGTTCATCACCACCGCCAACCAGCTCGACCCGATCCCCGGCCCGCTCAAGGACCGCATGGAGGTCATCCGCCTGGCCGGCTACAGCACCGAGGAAAAGCTGCACATCGCCCGCAACTTCATCATCCGCCGCGAGATCGAGGACAACGGCCTCACCAGCACGCCCCCGGAGTTCCACGACGAGGCGATCCTGAGGGTGATCGGCGACTATACCCGCGAGGCGGGCGTGCGCAATCTGCAACGCACCATCGGTTCCATCTGCCGCAAGGTGGCCAAGGAGATCACCCAGAAAAAGGAACCCCGCAAGGAGATCACCACCGAGGTGGTGACGGAGCTGCTCGGGCCGCGTAAATTTCACAACGAGGTCGCGGCCGAGGACGACCGGATCGGCGTGGTGACCGGCATGGCCTGGACCGAGACCGGCGGCGACATCCTTTTTGTGGAGGCCACCAGCATGCCGGGCAAGCCGGAATTGATCCTGACCGGCTCCCTTGGGGACGTGATGAAGGAGTCGGCCCGGGCTGCGCTCTCCTATGTCGAGGCCCACTACGGCGACTTCGGCATTGCCCCGGACGCCTTCGAAAACAGGGCCATCCATATCCACGTCCCGTCGGGGGCCATCCCCAAGGACGGCCCCTCTGCCGGGGTGACCATGGTCACGGCCCTGGTGTCGCTCCTGACGGGCAAGCCCGCCAAGCGCAGCGTGGCCATGACCGGTGAGATAACCCTGACCGGCAGGGTGCTTGCCATCGGCGGCCTCAAGGAGAAGGTGCTGGCCGCCCACCGGGCCGGTGTCAGGAAGATCATCGCCCCGGACCGCAACCGCGACGACCTTGAGGATATCCCCGAGAACGTGCGCAAGGAGCTGGACTTCACCTTTATTCACGAGGCCGCCGAGGCGGTGGCGGTGGCGCTGTAGAGGGTTGCTGAAAAACAGCCATCTCGCCGCCATCCTCGAAAGCCCTTTTGTGCGGCGTAGGGCTGCTACGCCTCCGCAGGGCTTGTCTAGCGGGCGCGACGATCTGACTATTTTTGAACAACCCGGGGGAGACAACTTGTTAGGGCGTTTAAAATGAACATTACTGTCATCGACAAGCTCATGCTGCGCTTCTTCGCCGAACTCCAGGGGTGGTTCGCCCTGGCGGCCAAGACCCTCATACGCATGTTCCGCCCTCCTTTTTACTACCGGGAGTTCGCCGTACAGTTCGACAAGCTCGGCTTTTCGTCCCTGTTCATCTGCATGCTGACCGGCCTGTTCACCGGCATGGTCATGGCCCTGCAGGCCCTGGTCCAACTCAAACCCTTTGCCGCCACCAGCTATGTGGGCGGCATGGTGGCCGTAACCATGATCAAGGAGCTGGGGCCGGTGCTGGCCTCCCTGATGGTGGCCGGCCGGGTCGGGTCCGCAATTACCGCCGAACTGGGGACCATGGTGGTCACCGAGCAGGTTGACGCCATGCGGGTGGAGGGGACCGACATTGTCAAACGTCTGGTGGCGCCGCGACTGAAGGCCATGCTGCTGGCGCTGCCGCTTCTGACCGCGGTGGCCGATGCAATTTCGCTCCTGGGGGGGTATATCATGTCTTCGGGCTACGGCATCAACCCCACCATGTACCTCAAGGGCATTCCCCAGTTCATGGTCTTCCAGGACCTGATCGAGGGCTTGGTCAAGCCAGCCGTCTTCGGCGTCCTGATCGCCATGACCGGCTGCTACGTGGGGCTCAACACCCGTGGCGGCGCCGAAGGGGTCGGCAACGCAGCCAAGCAGGCGGTGGTGATCTCGTCGGTGCTGATCCTGATGTTCGACTTCTTCCTGACCAAGGTCTTCGTGGTCTTCAGGGGATAACATGGCTATGGCCTATTGGCTCTTCAAAACCGAACCGGGCTGTTTTTCCTTCGACGATCTGAAGACCCGCCCGAACATGACGGAACCGTGGGACGGGGTGCGAAACTACCAGGCGCGCAACTTTCTGCGCGATCAAATCAAACGGGGTGACCGGATTCTGTTCTACCACAGCAATATCCCCGAGCCGGCCGTCGTCGGCATTGCGGAGGTGGTGCGGGAGGGGTATCCGGATTTCACGGCCCTGAACCCGGAGAGCGACCATTTCGACCCCAAGGCGTCGCCCGATAGGCCGATCTGGTACATGGTGGACGTGCGCTATGGCGAGCCGCTGCCCAAAACCGTCTCCCTTGAGCGGATCAAGGCCAACCCCCTCCTGGCCCATATGCCGCTGCTGAACCGCAGCCGCCTCTCCATCCAGCCGGTGACGGCCGATGAATGGCGCATCATCCTGACCATGGGCGGAATGGAGTCCCGATGAGCGGCAACGATTGCATCCGTATGGAGAAACTGTGCTACTCCGTGGGCGGCCGAAAGATCCTGGAGGATTTCGACTTCTGCCTGGAACGGGGCGTCAACCGCACCATACTGGGGGTGAGCGGCGCCGGCAAGACAACCATCCTCAAGCTGCTCCTGGGACTTCTGACCCCCCAAAGCGGGCGGGTCTGCATCGGCGATGTCTGTATCACCGGCCGGCCGGAATCCACATTCAGCGAGCAACGCAAACGGATCGCCATCGTCTTCCAGGGCGGGGCGCTCTTCGACTCCATGACCGTGGGCGAGAACGTAGGCTATCGCCTGTTCGAGGAGGGGCGGCTCACGGAAGGGGAAATCGAACGGATCGTGAGAGAGAAACTCTCCTTCGTGGGGGTGGAACAGGCGGTCAATCTTTATCCGGCCGAACTGTCGGGCGGCATGAAGAAACGGGTGGCCATCGCCCGAGCCCTGGCGGCCAACCCGGATTACATCTTTTTCGACGAGCCGACTACCGGCCTCGACCCCATCGGGGTCTATAACATCTGCAACCTGATGCAGCGCCTGCAGAGCGAGGGCAAGACCACCCTGATGGTGACCCACGACCTGGCAACAGCTTTCGCGACCTCGGAGCGCTTCACCTTTCTGCACCAGGCGCGGATGATCTTCGAGGGGACCGAGGCCCAAATGCGGGCCAGCACGCTTCCGGAGGTGCAGGAGTTTTTGCAGCCGACAAAAGAGTCGCTGTTCGTGTAACGACGCATTAATCAAGTCCACCTTTGACAATGGGGGGGACCATGTGGCGGAAAATGAGCGCTCCTATGGCTCTGCGGCAGATTGTTTTTAGTTCACACTATGAACCGACAGGCGGGATTTAATATGGAACGGAGCAACAAGATAGGCTGGGCTCAGGTGCGTGCCGGCGTGTTCATCTTCATCGCGCTGGTGTTCGTGGCCGGCGGGGTGCTGCTGATGGGGCAGAAGAACAAGATGTTCGTCGCCAAAGGCAAGCTGCAAGTGGTGATGGACGATGTGGCTGGCCTCAAGGAAGGCGCTCCGGTCTGGTTGGCCGGTGTGGATGTGGGGGTCGTGACCGATATCCGCTTCGCCAATCCCAAGAAGAACAACGAGGTGGACATCCGCCTGGAGATCGACAATGAGGCGCTGAAGAAGATCGGTACGGATTCAAAGATCACCATCAAGACCCGTGGGCTCATGGGTGAAAAATACGTGGACATCACCCCGTCGCAGCAGTACTCCGAAACACCGGCCACGGTCCTGCGCGGCACGCCGGTCGTGAAGTTGGACGACGTCATGCAGAAGGCCGGCACCACCTTCGACCGCCTGAACACCATCGTGGACAATATCAACCAGGGCAAGGGCACGCTGGGCAAGCTCACCACCGACGCCACCCTCTACACCAACATCGTCGGCCTGACCGGCGAGCTCCACTCGCTGGCCGTCACCATCAACCGGGGCGAAGGAACCCTGGGCAAGCTGAACCGCAACCCCGAGCCCTACAACAGGCTGGTCAGCATCCTCAACCGGGCCGACAAGACGCTCCGGGACATCCAGGAGTCCAACGGCACCCTGAACAAACTGATCTACGACAAGGCGCTCTACGACAAGCTGGTCACCCTTGCGGAAAAGAGCAATGAGGCCGCTGATTACGTGCGCGAACTGAACAAAAAGATCACCTCCAAGGACAGTACCCTCGGCCTTTTGATCAACGATCGGGAGTTCTACGACAAGGGCTTGTCGCTCCTGACCCGGGCCGATAACTCGGTCAAGTCCATCGAGGAGGTCACCGCAGCTGTCAGGAGCGGCCAGGGAACGGCGGGCAAACTGGTGACCGACAAGGAATTGTATGAGCGCATGAACCATATGGTGGAAAACCTGGATGCCCTGGTGAACGACTTCAAGGCGCACCCCCGCAAGTACATCAAATTCTCGGTGTTTTAAGAGGTTGTTGAAAACAGCATGTCAACAGATGAAAGGAAAACAAGGGGTACACCAATGAAACGGATCTGGTTGTTTGCCGTAGCGCTGTGCCTGTGTGCAACCAGCCTGTGGGCCGCGGGACTGGAAGACAAGGTCGTCGAACATACCATGAAGAATGGCATGAAACTGCTGCTGGTGGAGCGCCACACCTCCCCCACCGTGGCGGCCTGGATCCGTTTTCGGGTGGGGAGCGCGGACGAGCGCAGCGACGAGCAGGGTATCGCCCACATGCTGGAGCATATGCTGTTCAAAGGCACCACCACCCTGGGAACGAAAAACTATGCCGCAGAGAAGCCGCTTCTGGACAAGATCGAACAGACCGCCAAGGCGATGATCGCCGAGAAGGCCAAGCGGGACAAGGGTGACAAGGCCAGGACAGCCGAGTTGGAGAAGCAACTGGCAGCGCTGGAGGCAGAGGCGTCCCAGTACGTCATAAAGGACGAATTCTTCGATCTCTATGCCAAAAACGGCGGTGTCGGGTATAACGCGTTCACCAGCCGCGACGGCACCACCTACCTGATCAATCTGCCCGCCAACAAGCTGGAGTTGTGGGCGGTCATCGAGTCCGACCGCATGCAGAACGCCGTACTGCGCGAATTCTACTCCGAACGCGCCGTGGTGATGGAAGAGCGCCGGCGCTCCACCGACGCCGACCCGGAAAACAAGTTGTGGGAAACCTTCATCGCCTCCGGCTTTCTGGCCCATCCCTACGGCCATCCCACCATCGGCTGGCAGTCGGATATCGAGAATCTGACCCGCAGCAAGGCCGAACGGTTCTTCCGCTCCTACTACGGCCCCCAGAGCGCCATCGTGGCCATTGTGGGAGACATTGACGCCAAGGCGACCATCGCCCTGGTAGAGCGCTATTTCGGCGCCATCCCGCCCGGCAAGATACACGCGCCCGTCACCGCTGAAGAGCCGAAGCAGGAAGGCGAGCGGCGCATCGAACAGGTGGCCGACGCCGAACCGGTCCTGGTGATCGGTTTCCACAAGCCCGCCATCAACGCGCCCGACGATTACGTCTTCGACGTGATCAGCATGATCCTGGGCAATGGCCGGACCTCGCGCCTGTACAAAAAACTGGTCATCGAAAAACAGATCGCCACCGAGGTGGGGGTCTTCGACGCCCCCGGCAGCCGCTATCCCAACCTCTTCCTCGTCAACGCCAATCCCCGCGCCCCCCATACGAACGGAGAGGTGGAGGCGGCCATCCTCTGTGAGCTGGAACTCCTCAAGACTGAACCGGTAGCCGAACGGGACCTGCAGCGTGTGCTCAACAAGATCGAGTACGAAGAGGCCCGCCGGATGGGCACCAACGGCGGCCTGGCCCGCAACCTGACCGAGTACGAAGCGGTCGCCGGCACGTGGCGCTACATGACCGAATACCGCCGCAAGGTGGCATCGGTCACCGCCGCCGATATCCAGCGGGTGGCCCGGAAGTATTTCACCAGGGAGAACCGCATGGTTGGATTCATTACCAAAAAGGAGGGTGAAAGCAAATGAAACGATTGTTCATCGCCCTCTTTCTCCTCGTTTCGACAGGAGCGGCGGTAGCCGCTGCAGCAGACGGAAAGGCCGATCCCCGCACCATGAGCTTCCCCGAGTTGCGCTTCCAGATACCCACTGCCGAACGTGTGGTGCTGGAATGCGGCATGCCGGTCTATCTGCTGCGGGACACGGAACTGCCCATCATCAACGTCACGGCCATGGTCCGTACCGGGTCGGTCTACGAACCGGCCGCCAAGACCGGCCTGGCCGCCCTGACCGGCGGTGTCATGCGTAACGGCGGCGCCGGCGGGCTTTCGCCGGAGAAAATGGATGACGAGCTTGAGTTCATGGCCTCGGCGGTGGAGAGCGGTATCGGCGCCGACATGGGCACGGTCTCCCTGACATCGCTGACCAAGAACTTCAGCCACGCCCTGCGCATCTTCAGCGATGTGCTCCTGCGTCCCGACTTCAGCCAGAAACGCGTCGATATCGCCCGCAATCACCTCATCGAAGGATTGCGGCGCCAGAACGACGACCCCAAGGAGATCGCCGGGCGTGAACTCAATCGGGCCATCTACGCCGGCCATCCCCTGGGTGCGGTTCCCACCTTTGCCTCGGTCAACGCCATTACGCGCCAGGACATGGTGGATTTCCACCGCCGCTTCTTCCGGCCGGACGCCATGATCCTGGCGGTGTCGGGGGATTTCGACCGTGAAACCCTGCTCAGGGAATTGAACGCCGTTTTCGGCAAACCGGCCGCGGGCTCGCTGCCGCAGATGCCTGAGATCCCGCAGCCTGCGGCCGACCCTCGTCCCGAAGTGATCTATGGGAAAAAAGAGGTCAACCAGACCGTGATCCGCATGGGGCACCTGGGGATCACCAAGGACGATCCCGATCTCTACGCCCTGCGCGTCCTGGATTATATCCTGGGCGGCAGCTTCACCTCGCGCCTGACCATGGAGATCCGCACCAATCGCGGATTGGCCTACAATGTGGACAGCCGTTTCGACGTCGGCCGGCATTTCACCGGCGCCTTCGTCGCCGAAACCGAAACCAAGGCCGAATCCACCGGCAAGGCCATCTCCCTGATGAAGGAGATCATCGCCGGCATGACCGGGGAGGCGGTCAGCGACCAGGAGTTGAAGGCCGCCAAGGAATACATCATCAACTCCTTCATGTTCGGGTTCACCAGTCCGGCCTCGGTGGTGACCCAGCGGGCGCGCCTGGAGTTCTACGGCTATCCTCCCGGCTATCTGGAAGGCTACCGCGACAATATCGCCCGGGTGACGAAAGAAGACGTGCTGGCTGCCGCCCGGAGGCATCTGAAGCCCGAGGCCTTCAAACTGGTGGTGGTGGGCGATGCCGCCAAATTCGATAAGCCGCTCACCGCCTTTGGCCCGGTCCGCGAACTGGACCTCAAGCAGCAACCTGAAAAATAATACCGATTCCAACTCAAGGATGAAATCAAGGCGGCGAGGATTGAGGCGACGAAGGCGTACAGGTAAGTACGTTGAGGAGCCGAAGACGAGCCAACGAAGATAGCGCCTTGATTTGGTATTGGTAAGAGGGGGGAACTATGGCATTTCCCGAATGGGATGAAAGCATGGCGCTGGGCCTTCCCGCCATCGACCATCAGCACCAGGAGTTGATCGGCTGGACCAAAACGCTCAACGAAGCGGTGCAAAAAGGAGAGGGCGCCCGGATCATCGACGATGTGCTGCAAAAGCTGATCGGTTACGTACAACATCACTTCTCCGATGAGGAACGCCTGATGTTGTCCCATAACTTTCAAGGCTTTACGAGCCACCGCCAGGAACACGACTTTTTTGTCGCCAAGCTTATGGGTATGCACGCCAACATCGAAAACGGCGAGGAACTGAGCGCCAAAACCCTCGATTTCCTGATCGACTGGCTGATCTCCCATATCAGGGGAACCGACCAGGACTATGGGCGCTTTATGCGGGAGATTGCCGGAAGTTCCAAATTCAATTAAAGGTTTAACCCTACTCTGCCGATAAGGATTACAGGGCAGGTGAGTCAGGTCGCAGAGGAGGCCGCCATGAAAATCGACACCGGGATTCCATCCCTGGGCGGGCCGCAAAATAAAACAATCAAGGGTTCAACTGCGCGGAAGAGTAGTGACACCCAATCGACGCAGGACGAGGGCGACGCGTTCAGCGTAAAGCTCTCGGCAACCACGGAGAAGCTTTTATCCGGCACTCCTGCGGAAGAGACCATCAACTGGGAGAAAGTAACCTCCATAAGGGACCAGTTGGCTGCCGGCACCTACAGCATCAGCGGCAAGGACGTCGCGACCAAGATGCTCAACGCCCTTATGGGCTGAACAAAAAAGGCCCCGCCGGAAACGGCGGGGCCTTTTCGCTTTCTTGGCGTTCTCCCCACTACACCAATCCATCCTTTGCCCCTCCAGCCATCCCCACCGCCATACAGATAGCCGCCACCAAGCTCTTCTCCGAGGCCCTGCCGGTCCCTGCCAGGTCATAGGCCGTGCCGTGGTCCACCGAGGTACGGATGATCGGCAATCCGAGCGTGACGTTGACCCCGTCGTCAAAATGGAGCATCTTGAGCGGTATCAATCCCTGGTCGTGGTACATGGCCACCACCCCGTCATACGCACCCTGCTGGGCAAAATGGAAGAGGGTGTCCGCCGAAAGCGGCCCCTGGGCGTCGATCCCCTCCTGCCTGGCCGCTTCGATGGCCGGTACGACGGCCACCTGTTCCTCATTGCCGAACATTCCCCCCTCGCCGCAATGGGGATTGAGGGCCAGCACGGCCAGCCGGGGGCGAGCCTTGCCGGTCAGGCGCCGCACCCCGTCGGCCGTAACCCGGATCGTCGTCAGCACCCGCTCCCGGCTGATCAGGCCGGGAACATCGCGAAGCGCCTCGTGGATCGTCACCAGGCTGACCCGGAGCACATCCCCCGCCAGCATCATTACATAATCGTCAACCCCGCACAGTTCGGCCAAAAGCTCGGTGTGCCCATGATAATCATGACCGGCGCGGTTCATGGCCTCCTTGTTGATAGGCGCCGTGACCATGGCCGCCACCCGGCCCGCGAGACAGAGGCGTGCGGCCGTACAGACGTAGCGATAGGCGGCATCGCCGGCCGCCAGTGTCGGCCTGCCGTAGCGCAGGTCCTCTTCAGGCAGATGGGAGAGCGGTAAAAGCGCCATGGTGCCATCCGGGACCGTGCGCGCCTCTTCGGGTTCCGCGATTTCCGCGATCCCAAGCCGCGAACCGCAGGCCTGCACCGCCCGTTCAAGTGCCCTCCCGTCCCCCACGACCAGCGGCGTACAGCGCCCGACGACCCCGGGATGTTCCCACGCCTTGACGATGATCTCCGGACCCACGGCGCAGGGATCCCCCATGGTGATGGCTATCAGGGGCTTTTCAGTCATGGGATTCCTCTTCCTTCATCTCTGCCACCGCCAGGGTGACGTTCTCCGATTTGACCTTCTTCAACAGCAGTCGGCCACCACCCGCCCCCAGTATGGCAGACGGTTCCGCTACGCCCGAAACGCCAATAGCCGCCAAAGCGTGCGGCGACGGCGGCGACGGGACCGCCACCGCATTCAATTCGTCCGATCCGAAGCATGCCAGCGGAACGCCCAACCGCTCCGCAAAGGCGATCAGCCCGGTTTCGTCCTGCTTGACCGACACCGTGGCGACCAATCGGACACTCTTGCGGGAGAGAAATATGCGCTTGAGCTGGGCCGTGACGAAAGCATCGATTTCATCCACGGTTGTGCCACGATTGCAGCCGATGCCCAACACCAGGTTGCAGGGGCGCAGGATCAGCAGGTTGTCGGGCTGGGTCTGGGGGGGGAGATGGCGGTTGGTTACGAACAGGAAGCCGCGGGCCGTACTGTCCATGGCCTCGGCGAAGGTCTCGTGGAAAGAGGTTCTGCCACGGCCGCACAGCCAGCACCGCGTCTTGCCCGTGGGATCGACGACGGCAATCTCTTCGTCGTCCAGGAGCATCCTGTTGAGCAGTTTGACCCGGCTGATATCGTCGATGACCCATCCCTGCTCCCGGGCCAGGAGGTCGAAGGAAGGGAGCCCGTTGGCATCCGTGGCGGTGGTGATGACCGGCCGGGCACCGCTGATGAAGGCGCACCGTTCGGCCAGTTCGTTGGCTCCGCCCAGATGGCCCGCGACGAGCGAGATGGCGAATCTGCCCGCATCATCCATCACCACCACGGCCGGGTCGGTTTCCTTGGACTCCAAAAGCGGTGCTATCATCCGCACCACGATGCCCGCGGCCATGATGAAGACGAAACCGTCGTACGCCTTCCAGAGCGATGCCGTCAGCGTCTTCAGGTCGGCTGGATCGAAAAGGCGCCTGATCGCCCCGGCTTGCCCGGCGTAACGACTGGAAACGTGCAGTTCCGCTTCGGGCAAGCCGCTCCGCAACCGTTGCCCCAACTGCGCCCCGTTGCGGGTTATGGCGATCACGGCGACGCGCATGTCACCCAATGGCGCTGCCGCGAAAACCGTGAAAGAAGCTGTCATCGTAGAGCAGCGACTTTGCTCTGAGCCCTTCGCGCCGTGCCGCCAGCACATCACCCACGATGATCAGGGCCTGGCGCTCGATGCCGGCCTCGCGGACCTTGGCGGCGATATCGGCCAGGCTGCCCTCGATGATCAGTTCGTCCTCCCAGGAAGCGCGACAAACCACGGCGGCTGCGGTCGCCGCTGTGTAGGCCCCGGCCAGGAGTTCCTCCACCACCCGATCGATCATGCCCACTGAAAGATAGATCACCAGGGTGGCACCGATGCCGGCGATCCGGCGGAGGCTTTCCCGCTCCGGCACCGGCGTGCGACCCTCCATGCGGGTGAAGATCACCGACTGGGACACCTCCGGCAGGGTCAACTCCTGCTTGAGGGCGGCGGCGGCGGCAAAGGCGCTGGTCACGCCGGGCACCACCCGGTACGCCACGCCCAGGCGATCGAGGGCCTCCATCTGCTCCTGGGTGGCGCCATAGATCGACGGGTCGCCCGTGTGGAGCCGCACCACGCTCCTGCCGGCCGCCACGGCATCCATGATGACGCCCATGACCTCGTCGAGGGTCATCCCGGCCGAATCGTACACATCCGCCGTGGCGGCATAGCGGCGGACCAGTTCCCGGTCCACCAGGCTGCCGGCGTAGATGACCACATCGGCATGGCGCAGGAGTCGCGCTCCCCGGATAGTGATGAGGTCTGCTGCGCCCGGTCCCGCGCCGACGAATGAAACCTGTTGTGACATACTGTACCTGCTCCTTGTTTTCTTTGGCGAAACGGTATGATGGCGGTGCCTGCATGAATTTGTAGTCCGAAACCCGCCCCATGTCAAGTTGGAGAGCCGAAATGCCCCTCCGCCGCCGCTACTTTTTCAATTGACAATTTTTATGAAAGTATTAGGATAACTTTTATCCTGTTGGACTTTTTTACGCAAACCATGAAAGGAGAACCCGATTATGTGGACTGCAAGATTCAGAATTCGTCCGGTATCCCACTGCAAAGAGGGTTGCCCTAGTCGGCCCGCGGCATGACCTGCGGCGGGCGTTCCGAAAAAAGCCCCCCGTCCATGGGACGGGGGGCTTTTTTTTTGGGGGCAATCTGCTATGATGGCAGCTTGGGGAGGTTGGACATGCCACCCCACCGTGAGCCGTAATCAAACCTTTGCCGTTCAATGTTTCATCATTCACCGCCCACGAAATCAAGGCACACATGGAACAGAAAATATTCACGAAAGACTTTCCGGTTCGCTACCACGAACTGGACAGTTGCGGTAACCTGCGAGTGGCAACCCTGCTCAACTACCTGCAGGACACTGCGGGGATGCATGCGACCCAGTTGGGCGTAGCCATGGCCAACCTGAGAAAGCTGGGGCTGACCTGGGTGCTGTCACGCATCCACCTGACGATAGAGCGCTATCCCCGCGCCGGGGAAACCGTGACGGTCCGCACCTGGCCCGCAACCCGGCGGGAGATATTTACCTGCCGTGAATTCGAACTGTCCGATAATCATGGCGTCTGCGTGGCGCGGGCTACCACCTCGTGGGCGGTAGTGAATGTCGCCACACGCCGTCCGGTAAGGCTGGAGGGGAGTCTCCCCCCCTATCCGCTATTGCCGCAACGGGCGGTGGACGACGACTTTGCCCCGCTGCCCCCCTTTCCCAAAACCGCCACAACGGAGGTGGGCTTCCGGGTGCTCCGTAGCGACCTTGATATGAATCATCACGTGAATAACACCATCTATGCCGGATGGGCGCTGGAGGCGGTCCCGGACGCCGTGGCGTCGGACAGCCTGCAGGAGTTGGAGATTGCCTTCCGGGCCGAGGTCCGTTACGGTGACAGCGTCATGTCCCGGTGCGCCATAACGGAAGCCGGGCCGGTAACCCGTTGCCTGCACCAGATCGCGAGCCGGCAGGACGGCAAGGAACTGGCGCGCCTGCAGACCCGTTGGAAAAAATGAGAGAACACCGGAGCCTTTCATGACCCTGTCACCGTGCCCCATGTGCACCCGTTGGGAGAGCGACGCCGACCTGCGGATCGCCGAACTCGACCATTCCTATGTAGTACTCAACCGGGACCAGTTCTTCCCCGGCTATACGCTCTTGTTCAGCAAGATCCATGTGACCGAACTGTTCCACCTGGACCGCCGGGTGCGGGGCGAACTCATGGAAGAGATCAGCCGGGTTGCCCAGGCGCTCTTCGACGTCTTCCGGCCCGAAAAGATCAATTACGAACTCCTGGGGAACATGGTGCCGCACATGCACTGGCATCTGGTGCCGCGATTTACCTCGGAAAAGACCTGGCCGCGCCCGATCTGGGCCGAGGCCCACGACGAACGGTTCCTGACGCCGGAAGAATACCGCACAGCCATCGAACGGATACGGGAGGCGCTGACATGATCAGGCCGTTTCTGCATACCCTGCCCAACGGTCTGCGGGTCGTCTGCGTCGAGATGCCCCATCTGCACGCGGCCGAACTGGCGATCTACGTCAAGGTCGGGGGGCGCAACGACCCACGCGGCAGGGAAGGGCTTTCCCACTTCCTGGAGCACGTCCTCTTTCGCGGTACAAGCGATTATGCCTCGTCGCTTGAGATCGAAACCGCCTTCGAAGCCGTCGGCGGGACCCCAAACGCCGCCACCGACGCCGAGTCAACCTGCTACTACTCCCGCGTCCACCCGGCCCACGTGCGCCACGGCATGGAAATCTTCGCCTCCATGCTGCTGCGGCCACTTCTGGAGGGAATCGACATTGAAAAGCGCATTATTGCGGAGGAGGCGCGGGAAGACCTGAACGAGCAGGGAGAGGAGGTCAACCCGGACACCATTGCCAGCCGCCTGCTCTGGCCGCGGCACCCCCTGGGCATGCCGACCATCGGGACCCTGGAAAGCATTGCGGCCATCAGCCGGGACGACCTTGAAACGCATCTGCGCGGCTATTATATTCCGGGTTCGACCGTGGTGGTGGTAGCGGGACCGGTACGCAGTCACGAGATTTTCTCCGCAGCCGGGGAGGTGTTCGGCGACTGGCAGGAGGGCGCAGCGCCATCGTCCCGAATGGTCACAAGGCGGCATGATCGCCCGCAGATCTGCTTCGTGCACGACTCCGACAGCCAGATGAATCTTCAATTGGCTTTCCTGGGGCTCCCCCGTAGCGACCGGCGCTTCATGGCAGTGCGTCTCTTGCGCCGGCTTCTGGCGGGCGGCGGCAGTTCGCGCCTGCACCTGCGGCTGCGGGAGGAGTTGGGAATCGTCTATTCCGTGGAGGGCGCCATCGGAGCGTACGACGAGACCGGCTGCCTGACCTTCGACCTCGCCACTGCCCCGGAAAACCTGGCTCAGGCGGTCGAGACCACCCTGGAGGAACTCAGGCGGATTGCCGGTGAACCGGTGTCGGCCGTTGAACTGGAGCGGGTCCGGCAGTCGTACATCTTTGACCTGGAATACAGCCGCGATTCAGCGTATGAGATGGGGGTACGCTACGGCTGGGGGGAATTGGTCGGGGTTAAACGGAGTATCGAGGAGGACCAGGAGGACGCGCGGCACATCACGGCTGACGTGCTGCAGGAGACCGCCCGCGCGCTCTTTGCACCGCAGAATCTGATCATGGTTGCTGTCGGGCCGCTGAAAAGAGGGATGAAAAAAAACGCGCGGAATCTGATTGCCCGTTACGCACGCAGTTTCTAAGTCCGGCGCGGCTGCCTCTGCCTGATGTGGGATCTGCGGGAAAAAGCGCTCACTTCAAAAGCCGCTGTTTTTGCTGTTCGTATTCCGCAGGGGTAAGCGCTCCCCGTTCCAGTTTTTTCTTCATGGCCCGCAGACTCTCCTCCACCGTCCCGCCTGACGCGGTGTCCGGCCCGGATACCCCACCCTTTTTCCGTTCCCGCAAACGGCTGGCCTCGGACCTGATATCCACAAGATCCATCTTGAGCTCGGCATTGCCGTACCAATGGGTGTAGGCGGGGTTCTGGTGATAGGCACCCTTGAGGGTCCTGGCGAAATCGTATTTTTTCATTTTGAAGAACAAGCGTTCAATGTGCGAGGTGTCTTCATAGAGCATCTGGCTGTCGAGAACGAGCCGGGAACCGCTCAACGGGTGCGGCGGCCGCTGATCGGGCATCGGGTCGAGCATGTCGTAATCCGCCAGGTCGCCGATGATCTTTTCCGCTTCCTTGACCAGTCCCTGGCTCTGCTCACGAACCGCATCACCACGCTCCAGCTCCTTGCGGGCAAAGGATTCGGCGTGACAGGTCCGACACACCTGAACCATCTCCTCCCGGCGCTTCCCTCTTTTGGAGGTATCAAAAGGTTGCCCGCCCGAGGAAAGGGTAATGCCGCGTGAAACATCGTGGGTCCCCCCGACCATATGGCAGGTTTGACAGTCGGGACCGGTCTCCCTGCCTGAGGAGGCGAAAAGTGTCCCGTGCAGGGAGGTCTGCCACATCTCCCACTGGGGATGATCCGGCCCCATATGGCATTTGGCGCAGATGTCCGGATCGCGGACAATCTTGAGATCCGTGCCGTGGTTGGTGTGGCAGGAAGCGCACGAGCCCTCAACGGAATGGCAGTAGTTGCAGCCGATTTCTCCCATTTCGCTGCTCTGCTTCAAAAAGCGGGCGCATTGCACATCCGACGTGGGGACTTCGCTCCCTTCCTCGTGGCAGAAACGGCATTCATTGTGATTTCGCCCGGACAGGTTCCTGGTGCACCCCCAGCCGGAATGGAGCCCCATCCCGTGCCGGCTGGCCCGATGTTCCGCCAGGGCCTTCTTGTGACAACGTCCGCACACCTTGAGGTCCACCCGTGCCTCACCTTTTTCCATCCGGCCATGATCGTTGCCGTGACACGCTTCACAACCGACCTTTGCCTTTGCATGGGCGCTCCTCTCCCACTGGGTCACAGCGGCCGGCGTCTTCTTGCGGTGGCACGTAACGCAATCCTCGGCAAAAGCGGCAGAGATCATCAGACACATGACGACAAAGGGCACAACCATACTGGCAGGAAACCGGTTCATTGTTTTGTTCTTTCCCTGGAGCGGCGGTAGTCCTGAGAGGTAATCAGACCCTCACTCAGCCATTTTCTCAACTCTTTCAACCGTGCCTTCTCCCCGGATTCCAACTGGGCCGGGGAGTCTTCTCCCAATCCTGAGATCAGGTATAGACGGTTGCCGCATTCCATCGCCAACCGCCCACCGGCGCTCGAAAACAGGGCCTTGCAGCCTTCCTGAAAGGAGGCGGTCCGAGCCCCTTCGAGGTAGAGAGCGCCATCCAGCATGACATAACGTCCACCGGATGAGGCGGCCACCTCCCTCCCCGGGGTGGGGATGGTGCGCACAACCTTGTTTCCCCACGGATCAAGTATCTTGCTTTCGCTTTCACCATCTCCCAACAGAACAGCTTCACCCGTACCCAAAAACGTTCCTCCGCCCGAGCCGAGTGAGACCTTCGCAATCTCCCTCCCTTTGCCGCTCTCCAGGTTGTGCAGGACAATCCTTTGGTAGGGGTAAAAAGCGGGAGGATCGTTAACGCCGGCATAGAGAATTTCGTCGCGCTGGGGCGACAGCGAGAAGGAAAGCCCGCGCATGAAGACACTTTCCAATTGTTTCATGGTCGTTGGCCGTAGGGTGCTGTCAAGAGAGACCAGTTCCTTCGGCTTGCCCGCACCATCCCACTCCAATATGACTTCAGCCAGATTGGTGCCGAAACTGAACTGTGTGATGCGAACGTCGAGGGCCAGGACCTTGGTCGCGGACTGCCAGGCCAGACCGGCGATCCGGCCGGGAACGTCCACCTCGGCCTGCACCCCCCCTTCAACTCCGTATATCCTGAGCGATCCGGCATTGTCGCGCTGGAAAGCCGCCGCAATACGCTTACCGTCCGGAGACCATGCCACTGCACATGGCGAATCGGGGCTGATCGTTTGTGACCGGCCGGATCCCACCGTATGGACGATCAGCCCACCATCGGCAAAGGCAATCTTCTCTCCCTTTGCATCGAGATCAAACGGGGCGTGAGCATCGCACCTGCCGATATCTGCAACGGTTGCGCCGGGTGGGAGCACCCCATTCATCTGTAGATGAGCACATCCACCGGCAACAATACCCAGCAGAAACAGGACAAGACACCGATTAAAAACATGCAAGCGACTCATACGCGAATATTCCTTTGCCGGGGAGAGGGGTTTCGGACGGGTTCCATGGTATTGCTGCTCGGGATCGGACAAACCGGGAATGACCCCAGTCCCCTGTTGTATAGGGCTGTTATTTTACGTGGCAGGAAAGACACAGCGCCGAATTCTGTTCCCTCGCCCAGACAAAATAATTAGGGATGTAGCTTGGATTACTGAGGGCCGGATCATTCATGACATTATCGGTATTATGAGCGTCATGACAGGAGGCGCAGGTGACATAGCCACTGTAAAGGGTATCGATGATCCTTTTGGATCGGTACGTAAAGTTCGAAGCAAGACGGTCTCTGGTGTTGATACCGGTGGCTGCAGCACCGGAAGGCACTCTGTCGATATAATAGTTAGACGGGTCGATAAGCTCGCCGGGACGGGCATTCATTGCATCCTCGTAGAGAAACCCTATGGGGTGAATGACGGACAAGTTGTCTATGTAGCGGCCGGGTGAAGTAATAAGTGTCGTGCCTTCCGAGTGACCCTGGGCCGAACCCGTGTAGGGACCATGGGAATCTACGGCCGTGACGCCGTCATGGCAGCTCATGCAGAGCCGGCTTGGTCCGACAAGCGGATCCGGGTTAAAGCCAACCGGCAGATTGGCCGGTGCCGCCCAGGCATAGGGTGTGAGATTCACGCCGGACTCCGCCCGGTTCCAGAGCGGCGGCAAACCCGAACCGACGGGCTGCGCGTTGTGCGGGGTGTGGCAAAAAATACAGGTACGCTGAAAATCGTCCTGTGCGTAGCTATTGAAAACGGCCCCCAGATAACCGATATCGTGGAACGAACCGCTTATGCCCGTGCCCGGCAAGGAGCCTGCCCGCGCCGGACCGGGACCGATTGCAGCCATGGAAACGGCAAATAACAGGCCTGTCAACCATGATACCGGGCGAACAATTCCTTTTTCCCTGCTACCGTTCACTCGTGAGAAAACTCGTCTGGAAAAGGGCGAAAACATTAATATTTTCATATATTACATCCATGGGAGGGAGGGTTCTGCCTGCGCGAAGTAATAAAAGCAAAAAATGTTCCGAAATAAATTTCCGGTTATTCAGCACGTTGTATCAGGCTCGGTTTTTTTCACGTGATTTGACGCGCTGCAACCACGTGGATTCGCAGGTCGCCATAGGCACGCGCCCGGATGCGCGCCTGTGACTTTATACGCCAAACGGAATACATGTCGATCAAAAAGTGGCATGAACAAAAAAGACCGCCCTGTATGCCACACAGGGCGGTCTTTTCGTGTGTGCTGTACCAAGGAATTTTATGGCGGGATCAGTCAGGCACCCTTTGATTTGTTGTCGAGCTTGATGACCAACTCGCAAGGCGACAGATAGCCGATGCGAATACCGCCCCAATGCCTGCCGTCGATCATAAGCGGTCGCGACATGTCATTGAGTATCTCCCCGGTATCGCGACGATAGGTCTGAAGCAGGAAACCGTCGGTGTTGCGGGCACAGCGAATACCGGTGCGGTCATTAAAGATCCGTTTGGTGCGGTTATTGTTCTTGTCCGCCTCCGGGTCTCCGGTCAGCGGCTTGGTATAACGCAGATTGTGGCACGGACAATATCCGTTGTTGTCCACACAGATGGCGTACAAAAGCTTATTGTCCTTGCCGACGATTTTTTCCTGGAAGGCAGACACTGCGCGGTCGAAGAAGGCGTCAAATCTGGTGGTAAACTTTTGCGGAGCGGTATTGGGGATGGGAACGTAGTTCCTGTCGAACAGGGCATCCAATGTGATCGTCCGGTCGCGCAGCGCAGCTTCGAGTACCCCCAGGACCTGGTCCTCCAACTCGCGAACATACGCCTTGACGGTATCGTGATAATTGCCCACCGAGAACTTGCCCACCGTACCGTAGATCTGTTCGACCAGATCAGAGAAGGTTACAAACGCCTCATTGGTCATCTGCGTCAATTCAAATGTGTCGTTTGCTGTCGTAGCAACACCCTGGATCTTTTCCGAAATTTCCTGCGTAGTCGCACTTTGCTGCTCGGAAGCGGTCGCAATCTGCTCGATCATGGTGCGTGACTCAACAGCGTGGCTCTTAATGTTCTCAAGCTGCTGGCGAGCCTCTTCAGCCTTGCTCAGGCCGGTCTGGACAAGGCCGGTTTCCGTCACGATCATTGCAGCAGCCTTGCGGCTGGCCTGTTGGATATTGGCGACAATCCGCTCGATCTCGCGGGTGGATCGGGTCGTCTTTTCAGCCAGGCCCTTGACCTCGCTGGCCACCACGGCAAAACCCTTCCCGGCGTCACCGGCGCGGGCAGCCTCGATGGAAGCGTTCAACGCCAGCAGGTTGGTCTGATCGGCTATGTCCTCGATCAGAACCACCATCTCGCCGATACTTGCAGATGACGCCTCCAACTGACGAACGGTATCCAACGTGCTGTTCACGCTCTCACTGATCTGCCGCATGCAGTTCCAGGTTTCTTCCACGACCGTCATGCCGTCGCTCGCGGCAAGGTCCACAGAGGACGAAAGTGCCGCCGCCCGATGGGTGTTGCCGGCAACGTCGTTGATGGTCATGGACATTTCTTCCGATGCCACGGCCACCGCCGAGGCCTGGTCTTTCTGATCCTGACTCATTTTCAGGGTGCGGTCCGTACCGAACGAAAGCTCACAGACGCCGCTGCCGATCACGCAGGCCTGCTGGTACAGCAGCAGGATGGTTTCCCGGATCTTTGTCGTCAGCCGGTTGACCTCGGTTCCAAGGTTGCCCAGCTCATCGTTGGAACGGACACGCAAAACCTTGGTCAGGTCTCCCTCGCCGCTGGCCATCTCCGCCAGCTGTTCGTTCAATTCCCTGACCTGCAGTACCAACGTCCGGCTGAAAAAGAGATACAAAGACCCCAGGATCGCAAAAAAGAAGCAGAATCCCACCACCGAAAGCACGAGCGTAAGCTTGTAAGCACTCGTATAGCCATCATCCAGGGAGGTGGTCACAACCAGTCCCCCCCTGTAGCGGGCCGACGCATCATGGCAGCCCTGGCAGCGCCGTTCATTCTCCAGCGGCAGTGCAAGGCTGAGGAGATGCTTGCCGTCTTTCCTGCTCTGCACCTCTACGCTGCTGCCCGATCTCAAAGCACTGCGCACCTCGTCGCTTATCGTGCCGCTCCCGCCCCACTCCCGGCCGTCGGCGTTGAACAGTCTGATATCCAGAATACTGCTCTTGGCCTTGATTTCCTTGACATGGGATGCGAAGTTCTTCATGTCGCCGATGGTCATCAGACTGAGGATATCGTGACTCACCGTGGCCGTAATCTGGCGGGCATTACGCCTTTCCAGGTCCATCGTGGCGCTGTATTCGAGGTAAATGGCGAGAACCCCCAATCCGGCAAAACCGACACAGAGTATGCCGCCGATAATGGTAAGAATCTTGCGGGTCAGTCGTGATTTGAGCATGGGTAGCCTCGGGAATGTGTGAGAGGATTTTATTGAACAACAGACCATATAACTTACTAGAACGATACTAATTTTTTATTATAGCGTAAACAAGATCCATGTGCAAACATTATATTTAAACGCCGTTCTGCTTGTCTGTTAAGATGCAAAAAAGCCCGGAAGAATTTTCTTCCGGGCTTTGGAGGTCCGCTTCGACGAGCCGTCTAGTTGGGGTATACCGAAACCTTTTTCCGGTCTTTTCCCATACGCTCGAAGGTTACGATTCCGTCAATCAGGGCAAACAGGGTATAATCCTTGCCGCAGCCCACGTTGTTGCCGGGGTGGATCTGGGTACCGTGCTGACGGTAGATTATATTGCCAGCCCTCACCGCCTCGCCGCCGAATTTCTTGCAGCCCAGCCTTTGTCCGTCCGAATCCCTACCGTTACGTGAGCTGCCTACGCCTTTCTTATGTGCCATTTCCGTTTCTCCTGGGAAAAATATCGTGAATTATGCGCTGATCTTTTCTATCTTGAGGACCGTGCGCTCCTGGCGATGGCCGCGAAGCTTGCGGGAATCCTTGCGCCGCTTGGACTTAAAGACCAGAACCTTCTTGTCCTTGCCTTGGGACGCAATCTTGGCGGTTACCGTGGCGCCGTCAACCAGAGGAACACCAATGGCAACCTTTTCACCACCAACCATGAGGACTTCAGCGAATTCTATGCTGTCGCCGATATTTCCCTCAAGCTTCTCAACCTTGAGGAACTCCCCCTCGCTTACCTTATACTGCTTGCCACCTGTCTTGATAACCGCATACATATGACGTCTCCATCGGATTCAATTTTAAAGAGTTATGGACTATAGACAAAGAAGAGATGCAAGTCAAGAAAAATTTTCCCCGATCAACTCCGGGCCGCTTCAGGCTTTTTCCTGCGCCCGGATTGCGGCCATACCGAAAAGCCCCACACACAAAATCAAAACTTACGGCTTCCAAAACTGTCTGGAATAGTGTAGAAATGATGACTGATGGTACTAGGGGTAAGCACGAGACAACGGCCCCTCCAATCACTTCACGAGCCAGGAGCAAAAAATGAATGCATGCCGTAACACAATTGCCACCGGGTGTCTCATTGTCATCGCAACAGCCCTTCAGAGCGGTTGCGCGGCCACACCCAAAATGCCGCCGACTTCGGCCCCTGTCGTCCAGACCGCGCAACAGCCCCGGCCGCGGGTGCTTACCGGCAAGGTTGCGGAAACCATGAACAGCGGCGGCTACACCTATATCAACCTGGAAAAGGATGGAAAAACGACGTGGGTAGCCATGCCCCCAACCAAAGTCGAAGTCGGACAGGAGCTCAAAGTCTGGTCCGGTTCGGAAATGGGCACCTTCACCAGTAAAACCCTGAAACGGACCTTTGACAGTATCGTCTTCTCACCCGGGATCGCGAACGACGATGCGGCCCCGAAAACGGAAGGCCCCGCCAATGACGGCGCAAAGCCGGCAGTACCCGCAGGGCACCCTCCGATAGGCCAGCAGCCCTCCTCCCCCCAGGCACACCTCCCGGCCATGGACACGGGTGAGGCAAACGGGTCCACTATCTCCGGCAAGGTTGTGGAAACCATGAACAGCGGCGGCTATACCTATATCGACCTGGAAAAAGACGGCAAGAAGACCTGGGTGGCGGTTCCGACGACCCAGGTAACCGTGGGGCAGGAACTGGTGCTCATGAACGGCATGGAAATGAAAGATTTCCCAAGTAAAAGCCTCAACAGAACGTTTGACAGCATCATCTTTTCCGGCGGCGTCGTCAAGTAGACAAACTCCGTAAGGTTTCCATGAAAGGCAGGAGAAGCGCTTCTCTTGCCTTTCTTTTGCGAAAACCGGATCACGTTGCGCTACGGCCGAACCATCAAACTTCACACAGGAAACCAAGAACATGCTGAACGGGAAAAAGATCGTCGCAGTGCTCCCTGCCTACAACGCCGAAAAAACCCTTGAGATAACCCACCGGGAAATCCCCTCCGATATTGTGGACGAAATAATCCTGGTGGATGACGCCAGCCGCGATCAGACCGCGGATGTGGCGCGCCGCCTCGGCATACACACCGTCATACATCCGGTGAACAAGGGGTATGGCGGCAACCAGAAGACGTGTTACCGCACGGCGCTGGATCAGGGGGCCGATATTGTGGTCATGCTGCACCCCGATTATCAGTACACTCCAAGGCTGCTGCCGGCCATGGCAGCCATGATCGCATGGGGCGAGTTCGACGCCGTGCTCGCCTCCCGCATCCTGGGCACCGGGGCACTCAAAGGCGGGATGCCGCTTTACAAATACATCGCCAACCGCTTCCTCACGTTCGCGGAAAACATCCTGCTCGGCCAGAAGCTCTCCGAGTACCATACCGGCTACCGGGCTTTTTCGCGCGAGGTTCTGGAGACCCTTCCCCTGGATCTCAACTCGGATGACTTTGTGTTCGACAACCAGATGCTGGCCCAGATCGCCTGGTTCAACTTTCGGATCGGTGAGCTTTCCTGCCCCACCAAATACTTCAGTGATGCGTCGTCGATCAGCTTTCGCCGGAGCGTAACCTATGGGTTGGGGGTACTCAGGACCGCCCTGAAATTCAGGCTGTGCAAACTGTCGCTCCTTGATTCCACAAGGGTGTTCGGAAAGACACGGGAGAAATAAGATCCCCTGGGACAGCCGGGCACCTCACGGAGCATTGCCGGGGTGCCCCGGCAAACCGGGACTGCCCAACGGCTTCTCCGGGGCATGCAACAGTCCCTCATAAAATTGCCGTAACCAGCAAGAACAGCCCCCCACGTAAACCCAATTCATGCAGGCCATGGAAGTCCATCCCGTCCAGGACGAACCCTAGTTTTTCCCCGCAAAATATTCGGTAATCAGGCGTTTGAATTCAGGAAGCTGCCGGATGGAGATCAGGTCGGCATTACTGTTAATGGCATCGAGATCGCGGTAACCGAGCTTGAGCGCCTCTGCAAAATGCTGCAGTGATTTCTCGGGATGGTGGGCAAGCGCCTCGACACCGGCCAGGCAATACTGGAGATACGGGCTGTTGCCCCCGCTTTCGAGAACCGTGATGAAATAGGTCCGCGCTTCATCAACCCTTCCCGCTTTCATACAGAAGTTCCCAAGCGCAATGAGTGCCGGCGGCGATTTCGGGCCAAGGGCCAAAGCCCGGCGATACGCTTTCTCGGCTCCCGGAAGATCCCGCATCTGGTAGTAATAATCGCCGAGCTTGAGCCAGCCCCGCACATTCTCGGGAAATCTTGCCGTAAGACTGGTCAGAAACGGCGAGGCCTTTTCGGGCCGATCCGTTTCCATGTAGAGGGCTGCCGTCTGCAGCAACGCCTTTTGTTCAGCCAGCGGGTCAGCAAAATCCCGTTTCAGGGCAAAAAGCGCTTCGTAGGTTTCGAGGGCTTTCGCCTTTTGGCCGGCATACATATATGCCGCCGCCAGGGCGGCACGTTGGTCCTTGAGCGTTGGCAGTTTCCTTGCCACATCGCTCCACAGGGTTATGGCGTTTTCCCAGACCGCGGTCCGTTCATGGGAAATGAGGGTACAGGGGATGAGGACGCAGGAGGTGAGCACCAGGGCGGGATTTATTGTGTATTGTGAAAACGCGTCGTTGCAGCGTGACAGCAATCCGCCGAGAAGCCACGCGGCGCCAAGCATGGGGAAGTAAAGATAGCGGTCGTTCATCAGGGTCGCGAGCGGGACAATCTGGGAAACCGGAACAAGTCCCAGGAAAAAGAGGAAGAGTCCGAAAAACAGGCACCGGTCCCGGCGTAGAAGGCAGATGCCGGCGATGGAGAGCGCGAGAACAAGAAACAGAGCGACGGCAACGTCCCGGTCGATGCGATGCTTTATGTAAAAGATGTAGACCGAGTTCAAATCCAGGTTTGAGGGCCAGAGCAGTATCTGCAGGTAACGGGTCAGAACGGAAAGCATGGTAAGGATTTTGGCGGTGCTGTTCCCATCAAAGAAATCGACGCTCCCTCCACCCATTTCCACGGACTGGGTGACCAGGGCAATGCCTGCTGCGACCGCGGCGACGGCAACATAGGGTATCTTGTCAATGAACAGGCTTTTCCTGCGGACAGGGGTTTCAAGAAAAACATCATACAGCAAAAAAACGAACGGCATGATCACCGCGATGGACTTTGCAAGGAGCGCCAGTATCAGAAAAAGCACGGAGAAGACGTATGCGGCGTGCCTTCTCTCCCCGGCCTGCCGACGGTATGCGGCATACGAAAGGAAAGAACAGAGCGAAAAAAACATGGCCAGGAGATTCTTGCGTTCGGATACCCATGCCACCGACTCGACCTGGACAGGATGCAGAAGAAAAACGGCCGACGACACGAATGCCCAGAAAGGTTTCCGCGTCAAACGATAGACAAGCAGATAGAACAGCAGTCCATTCGCCATGTGTACTGCCAGGTTGACCCCATGAAACCACGCCGGGTTCATCCCTGCCAGCTGATAGTCGAACATGTAGGAGAGGAGATGAACCGGCGCGTAGTTCCCAAGGTAATGCGAGGAAAAGACCGCCATCAGGTTGTGTGCGGTGACGCCCATGATGTCGGGATTATTCGTCACATACTGGTAATCATCCCAATTGGAGAGAAAATCGAACCCCAAGGTCTGGGCATACACGCACAGCGTCAGGGACACCAGCCCAATGGCGAAAACCAGATGGGGTTTCATTTTTGCGAGAGTGGATTGCGGCATGTTCTCTCTATCGGCCGTTGAAACCGGCCCGGCCTTCTGAATTCGGCACCATGTCCGGCCAGGGACTATAAACTCCCCGGAATTTCTGCGGCAAACCATCCGCACAGGACACTAGATAACCTGATTTGCAAAAATTGGGAAGAGAAATGAGAGTCAAGAAAAGCCGGGAGAGCATGTCCCCCGGCCTGTCCTGATACTTTTTGCCGTTACGTAAATTGCCCCGGCCCGTCCATCCGGCGCCGAAGCGTCCTCGCGGTCCTACAGCGCGGTCATGGTGCCGGTGTTGAAATGCATCGGCATATCGGAACCGGCAAAATCGAAGTGCTCGCCATGGTCTTTCATCATTTCACGAAAAGCGCTGAGCATGTACTTCCTCTTGAAGCCGTCTTCCAGCTCCACGATCTCCTGCACTTTATTGCTGTAGAACTTCATATAGCAGGTGCCGAGCGCCTGGGTGACCTCTTCCATGGTCATCTCATACGGCTCGATGATGGGCGTCACCAGGTTGTATTTGGAGTAATCCCACACCCTGATTCGATCCTTCATCTCCTTGTGGATCGGCGTGAACGGGAAGGGGGTGACCACCGGGAACACGGCGATGTCCGGGTTGAGATACTTGGCGGATTCGATGGTGTTCTCTATGGTTTCCCAGGTTTCGTTCGGGAAGCCGACCATGAACGAAGCTTCCGTGATGATCTCGGCCTCGCGCAGCAGGTCGAGGGCCTGCTTGTTCTGCTCGAAGCTGGTCCCCTTGTTCAGGCTGTTCAGGGTGTCCTTATCGGCGCTCTCCGCGCCCAGGTAGACGTGGATGATCCCCGCATCGCGGTACTTGTGCAGGATGTCGGCATCACGGATGATATCCTCGACACGGGTCTCGATCAGGAAGTATACTCCCAGGTTCCGTTCGATCAGCGTATCGAGCAGCAATTCCCACCGGTCGCGGAACTTGGTCGGATACGGGTCGATCAGGGTGATGAATTTGATGTCGTAGGTGGTGACCAGATGCTCGATCTCCTCAATGACATTCTCCGGGGTGCGGCAGCGCCAATCCTCGCGCCAGAACATCCGTTGGCTGCAGAAAGCGCACCCCATGTCGCAGCCCCGCGAGGTCAGGATGGAGGCCATCCTGCCGCCGGGCGCAACCTTGTACTGGTAGTCGTCCCAGTCGAGGAGATGCCACGCGGGCTTGAGGTCGTCGAGCTTGACGATGTGGTGGTGCCGTTTGTTGGCCACGACCTTGTCGCCGTCGCGGAAGGCGATGCCGGCGACGTTCCTGGCCTCACCCTTGGGAAGCGCGGCGATCAACTCCTTCAGGGTCTGCTCCGGCTCGCCGCACAGGATGTAGTCAACCAGGTTTTCCCGGTCCCCGTAGATCTCCTCGTACATGAAGCTCGGATGGGGGCCGCCCAGGAGGGTGACGATGTCCGGGTTCACCTCCTTGGCGATGTTGAGGATTCGGAGCGCGGCGGGCACCGTGGCGGTGCTGATGGCCCCGGTAACCGGGAGGTAGTCCAGGGTCATGACGTAATCGGGCTGCCAACGCTGTATCTCTTCCCTGATATTTTCGAAGGAGTGCTTCTTGTTCATGGCGTCATATATTCTGGCCTCGTCCCCGGCTTCCAGTGCGGCGCCGGCGAGATAGGCCAGGTGCAGTGGCGGCCAGGTGCCGACGACCTGTACCCCCCAGCAAAAATATGGTGCCGTTACAAAAAGGATCTTGCTCATGTGTTTCTCCCATTCGACAGTAGTAATAGTTGCGGTTGTTTCACCCGATGACGCCGCCTGCTTATCGGCTGCCGGCACACAGGACTCATGTACGGCCAGATTTACCGTACCAAAGGAACGTAAAGGGGGAATAAGGGAAATGTAAAGTTTTGGTAAAGATGGGGGGGAAACTACACCGGAAGGGTAAACCACACACGCGTGACGCCCGCGTCGCTTTCTGCTCCGACCGTGCCGCCGTGCGCCTCGATCAATTCCTTGACGATCGCCAGGCCGATACCCGCTCCGCCCGCGTCGCGGGAGCGGGAGCGGTCCGCCCGGAAGAACCGTTCAAACAGATAGGGGATATCCTGCTCGGCGATCACTGCGCCGCTGTTGGCAAAAACGGTTTTGATGCCGTCCGCGGTCCGCAGCGTCGAGATCGTCACGCTTCCCCCGTGGGGGGTGTATTTCCAGGCATTGTCGGCCAGGTTGCGAATCGCCTGCAGCAGCTTGTCGCGGTCTCCCACGACACCATCCGTGCCCGGCTCCAGGCGCCATTGCACGTCAATCCCCCTCTCCTGGAAATTGGGCCGGTACAGGTTCATGATCTGTTCAAGCAGCTCGTGAAGGGACAGATCCTGACAATCGAGGAACGCCCGGGCCGCATCGGCCCTCGCAAGCTGCTGGAGGTCCTCGACCAGATTTACCAGGCGCAGGACCTCCTGTTCGAGCATCCGGAAGGTTTCCGGGGAAGGGGGTATGACCGAGTCGGAGAGCCCCTCCAGATAACCGCGCAGGTTGGTCAGCGGCGTGCGCAGTTCATGGGAGATATCGGCCACCATGGTCTTGCGCAACCGCTCGATCTTTTCCAGGTTATCGGCCATGTGGTTGAAGGCGTCGGCCAGTTGGCCCACCTCGTAACGGGACACGACCTTCACCCGCTCGGAATAGTTGCCGTCGGCGACCTTCCGGGTGACGGCGGTTATGCGGGAGAGGGGGCGCAATACCCAGTGGGTCAGCATGTAGGTCAGAAACAGGGTCAGAGCCAGGGCTGCGAGGGTGCCCCAGAACAGGTCGCGGTGGATGATCTCCAGAAACCGGCGGTGCTCGTCCAGCGGCGCCACATGGAAACGCCCCGCGAGCACCGTATAGTAGTCGGCCGCCCGCCGGTCGATGGCCCGCCAGACCAGGAGGGCGATGATCGCAAAAACAGGGACGATATGGCCGATCAGCAACTTCCAGAGCAGGCGCTGTCGCATCTATTCCCCCTCGTCGCCACTATCGTCGCTGAAGCGATACCCATGCCCCCGCACCGTCTGGATGAACCGGGGCCGGGAAGGATCGTCCTCGACCTTTTGCCGCAGCTTGCCGATGTGCACGTCGATGACCCGGTCGATGACCACTTCGCCCTGGGGGTAGCATTGATTCAGGAGCTCTTCCCGGGAAAATGCCTTCCCGGGAGAGCTCATCAGCGCCTGCAGTATCTTGAATTCCGACGACGTCAGCATGACGGGTCGCCCGTCGCGGGCCACCCTGTGTTTCTCCATATCCAGCTCAAGACCGGCGAAGGAGAGGATGGCAACGGGTTGGGGGGAAATCGGTCGGCTGCGGCGCAGGATCGCCCTGACCCGCTCCACCAATTCGCGGGGGCTGAAGGGCTTGACCACGTAATCGTCGGCCCCCATTGCCAGTCCCGCGACCCGGTCAAGCTCCTCCTCCCGTGCCGTAAGCATCAACACGGGAACCTCGGACGTCTTGCGCAGGGTCCGGCAAATCTCCCAGCCGTCCATGCCGGGCAGCATGACGTCCAGGATCACGAACACGGGATTACAGGAACCGGCCGCCTGAATGGCCTGGCCGCCGTCATGGACGACCACCGTCCCGAACCCCTCCCGCTCGAGATAGGCCGCCACCAGCGCAGCGGTGTTGCGGTCGTCTTCGACTATCAGTACCGTGCCTTGACTACTGGTGGATTGGGACATGTATGCTCCGTCACCTTACGGTGTCTTACCCCTCATTGACTCCTGCCGGTTCCCGGAGATGCGCGGCAATCAATCCTCTTTGCGCTTTCCCCTGAACTCTGCCATTTTTGCAGGAATCTTGCCCAGCAGCCCCACACCCAGTTTCCGGATGACAAAAGCACTGCCCATGAACAGTTTGGTCGCCCGCAGCAGGTAGCCCCGCTTGAAGTCGTCCTTCATGGTCATGACGTCCAGTATCTTGCCCATGTAGAACCTGCGATAACAATCGGCCAGCGCCACGTCCACCTGCAGCAGGTTCATGTTCCGCGGCTCAACGACCGGATCCACCAGGTTGTATTTGGAATAGTCCCATTGCCGGATGTACGGCCTGACCTCCTCGTACCTGTCAGCATACGGCCAGGGGGTCAGGGCCAGGAAGTTGGCGTTGTCCGGATTGCACTGCCGGACGAGTTGCATGGTTTTTTTTATGCTGTCGGGCGTCTCATCGGGAAAACCGAGCACGAATGACACATCCGAGACGATCCCCTGTTCGTGGATCAGCGCCAGGGCCTGTTTGGCCTCGGCAATATGCGCCTCGCCTGCGGCCGCGTCCGGAGAATTCTGGCCGACGGCATCGAAACCGACGAAGATGTGCACGATCCCGGCTTTCCGGTATTTCCAGAGGATTTCCCGATCCCTGATGATGTCGGAAGCCCTGGTTTCCAGCAAAAGGTGCAGGGGCAGCCCGCTCGCGATGAGCAGGTCGAGAAGGGTTTCCCAGCGTTCCCGATCCCTGGTGGGATGCTCGTCGGTGATCAGGAGGACGTTAACCTGATGGGTTGTGTATAACTGCTCCACCTCGGCCATGACGCTGCGGGGATCGCGGGCCCGCCACGACTTTTCCCAGAACCGTCGCTGGGAGCCAAACCCGTTGTCATGGTCACAGCCGCGCGAGGTGCCGATCGCACCCATCCGCGAACCGGGAATGACGAAGTAGGTGTACTCTTCCCATTCCAGGAGGTCCCACGCCACCGGCAGGTCGTCCAGGTTATCCATGAGGGGGCGCGAGCCGGTCCTGATCACCGCGCCATCCCGCCGCAAGGCGATTCCGGGGACCGTTGCCGGGTCCTCACCCGTTTCCAGCGCCGTGAGCAGGTGCCGCAGCGTAGCCTCCCCCTCGCCGATGACGATATAATCCACAGCGGCCGAGGCGGCGAATACCTCTTCGTACATGAAGGTGGGGTGAACTCCGCCAAGGATGGTGACGACATCGGGATTGATCCGTTTGGCCAATTCGAGTGTTTTGACGGCGTCGTTGATGGTGGCGGTTATGGCGGTGGCAGCGACATAGTCAGCCATGCTCTCCCGGAAGCGCTCTTCCATTTCGGGATAGCCGTGATCCTTGGCAGCGGCATCGTAAATCCCGGCAGCCAGGCCTGCCTGGCGGGCAACACCTGCCAGGTAGACGAAGTTGAGCGGTATCCACCGGCCGATGACCTCCGCCACGCCGCAGTGGTACGGCGGGGTCACAAACAGGATTTTTTTGGGGTTTGGCGCAGGTTTAATATCGTCTCCCGAGCACATCGGATCAATGGCCGCCTCTGGCAAAGCGGATGCCGCATCCCCCGGCATCCTTGCAAGAACAAAGGAAGTTCCAACTTTATAAAATATCATTCGGAACGAGCAGCCGTCAATACAATTGGGGGGGGGGTGGCCGGCACCGGAGCCCGACCGGAAGCTTGTGCCCGGCCGACAACCCCGATTGCTATTTGAATAAATAAATGTTATAAATCCACACCATGGAAAACAGAGCCGAGTCACTCAAGATACGCATCCATCTGCCTGCCGCACTTTCGGCCGGCTCGGAGTGGCGTCGCTTTGCTTCCGGACAGCACAAGGGTGAGAACTGTTCCTCTCCGTCATGACCGACCGCAACCCCCAAATATCCACTCATATCATACCAATACTCATCCTGATCTCTTTAACCGCCGCATGTCTCATCCCTTTTGCCGACAAGGCGTTCAACATTGACGAGCCGCTCTTCGTCTGGGTAGCCAGGCAGATCCAGGCGCATCCGCTGGACTTCTACGGGTTCAGGATCAACTGGTATGGAACTGAAATGGATGCCGCCAGGATCATAAAGAACCCTCCCTTCGCATCATACTACACAGCACTCGCGGGAAGCCTTGCCGGCTGGAATGAGACACCGCTCCACCTTGCCTTTCTGCTCCCCGCGGTGGCTGCGGCAACGGGAACCTATTTTCTTGCCCGGGAGTTTACACAACACCCCTTGACCGCAACACTTATCGGCATCCTGAGCCCGGTCTTTCTCCTGTCGAGCACGACCGTGATGTGCGACACCATGATGCTGGCTTTTTACGTCTGGGCGATTTACTTCTGGATCCGCGGCATAAAAAACGACCGGTGGTACGACCTTTCCATCGCGGCTTTGCTGATAACGTTCTGCAGCCTGACGAAATATTTCGGGGTGAGCCTGATCCCGCTCCTCTTCCTGTTTACCCTGACAACCGGGGGCGGAAAAAGACACCGGTCGCTCTTTCTCCTGGTCCCTGTCGCCTTTCTCTGCCTGTACCAATGGGACACCTACATCCTCTACGGAAGAGGCCTGTTATCGGATGCAGCCAGTTACGCCAGCAAAGAGAAGGATATCCGTCTCGGCACCGTCGTGCCCAGCCTGATCACCGGCCTGAGTTTTACGGGCGGTTGCCTCATTTCCACCCTGTTCTTTGCCGGGAAAGCGTGGCACAGACGGGGCATCGCCGCGGGGGCGCTCGCAATACCTCTCGCCGCCCTGGTCTTCAGCCGGATCAATTTCCCCCATGTGGCCGAGAATGCTTCGTGGGGATATTATCTGCAACTCGCGTTCCTCGCGGTCGCAGGGCTTAATATCCTGGCGCTTGCCGGCTTCGACTACTGGCGGGGCAAATGCCCGGAATCACTTTTTCTCCTGCTTTGGCTCCTGGGGACTTTCGTCTTCGCCTCCATCGTGAACTGGTCCGCAAATGGCCGGAGCATACTCCCGATGGCTCCTGTCGCAGGGATCGTTGTCGTGCGTTTCCTGGAAAAAAAATTGGGACAGAGTTGGCAACCGGACTTGAAACAGCTGGTAGTGCCGTTGACCGGAGCGTGGATGATCTCCATGCTTGTCACGTGGGCGGATTTCAGCCTGGCGGAATCGGCGCGCACCGCGGCAAAGGTCATTGGCCGGACGTACGGCGGCTCCGCAAAACCTCTCTGGTTCCAGGGACACTGGGGTTTCCAGTACTACATGGAAAAAAACGGGGGCACCGCCTACGACAGGAAGCATTCGACCATCCAGCCGGGAGACCTCATGGTGGTCGCGGAAAACAACACCAACGCTTTTCCGGACATCCTGGCGCAGGCCTCTCCGGTACAGGTGTTGCGATTCAAGACGCTAAGCTTTCTTACCACCATGAACTACAATGCGGGAGCCGGGTATTATTCGAGTGGTTTTGGGCCGCTGCCATTCCTTCTCGACAAGGGGCTGGATGAAAGCTATCATATTGTTTCTTTCCCGCCGTCTCGTTAGGCGCACCATTGGAAACCGGGAACGATGCCGGCAAAATGCCGCATGCAACCGGCACCCCGGCGGTCCGGAATATCGTTACTAAAACAGTGGGGTCGTGGTAAAAGCCATGAAACTGGTCATTCAAATACCGTGCTACAATGAGGCTGAAACATTGCCCATTGCCCTCAAAGACCTGCCCCGCGAGGTAGCTGGATTCAGCAGCGTTGAATGGCTCGTCATCAATGACGGCAGCACTGATGATACCGCGGAAGTCGCAAGGAAATGCGGTGTTGACCACATTGTCAGTTTCACCAAGAATCAGGGTTTGGCAAGCGCATTCCTCGCAGGCCTGGATGCCGGCATCAGGCTGGGCGCGGATGTCATCGTAAACACCGATGCGGACAACCAGTATTCGGCCGCCGATATTCCGGCCCTCGTTTCCCCGATCCTTGCCCAAAAAGCGGATATCGTCATCGGTATCAGGCCGATTGACAACATTGAATCGTTTTCTCTGGTGAAGAAGGTATTGCAGAAGCTCGGCAGTGCGGTTGTGCGGTTTGTCAGCACAACGGACATCCCGGACGCCCCGAGCGGTTTCAGGGCCATAAGCCGGGAAGCCGCGATGAGGATCAATGTTTTCAACAATTATACCTACACCCTGGAAACCATAATACAGGCCGGACAGAAGAATATTGCCATCGCTTCCGTACCGGTGCGGGTAAACGGGTATCTGCGCCCTTCGCGCCTGGTGAAGAGCCTCTGTTCATACATCAGCAGATCGTTTGTTACCATTGTCAGAATATTTGTCGTCTATAAGGCGTTCAGGTTTTTCATGTCGGTGGGAGTGCTGCTCTTCAGCCTGGGATTGATAGGAGGCGCGCGGTATCTGTATTACTATATCACCGTCAGCGGCGCGGGACATGTCCAGTCATTGATCCTGTCGTCAATCCTCCTGGGCATCGGATTTCAAACCATGCTGACGGCATTCCTGGCGGATCTTCTGGCGGTCAACCGGAGGCTCATGGAAGACGTACAGTACCGTGTGAAAAAATTAAACTATCCGGACAACGATTAATCTTGCTACTGCCGTACAAAACACCATAAAAAATCAGTCAAGGAGCACGTATGTTGAATGTATCGAGAATCTTTGTACTCTGTTTATTCCTGGCAACATCTCTGTTGTGCATTTCCTGCTCAGGCAAGAACGATCCCGCCATTGCCGTCTGCAAGGAGTTCATCAAAAAAGCCGCCACCGGCGACAAAACGTTAAAAGACGTTATCGATTTCGAGACAGCGGCCCAAAAATATGGCTCTACCCAGCAGGAGATAATCAAAAAAGCCGGCGCAGGCAAATGGGAAGAAATGAAAGATGATATGGTAACGACCATCTCAACGACGTTTGCTCCCCTGAAGAATAATTATGGCAGCGCTTTCAAGGACTTCAGAATTGAGGAAAAAGGCGTCGATTACTGGATCGTTTCATATCTCAATCCCGTAAAGGAACGCAAGATGATGATGGTAAAACAGCGGGACGGCAAGCTCAAAGCATATTTCTACAATAAGCGTTAACCGGACCTCACTGCTCCACGATGGTGTGGAACGCGCGGAGCATCAGGAATAATAATGACCCATCGTTCAGATGATACAGCACACGTCGCAGGACAAGCCGTCGTCGATGTGCCCCGGGAGGATGGCTTCCCGTCCCGCCGTGTGCTGGTATGGTCGATGGTTGCACTTGCGCTTTACTTCGGGCTGCGGCTCCTTTTTCTGGCAACGACCATTTCTCCTTTCGTTCCGCCTGACGAGGTAACGCATTTCGGCATCTGCACGATATTTTCCCATGTTCCCCTTTTACCGGAGAACTCCCCCGAATCCTATCAGTACGGCCTGGTCACCAATATCCCCTGGCTCTATTACTGGGTCATGGGCAAACTCCTGGCCGTGAATTTTCTGGGGATCTCCGACCTGGTTTTTTTGCGCCTGCTCAACATCCCGCTCGCCTTTGCCTTTATATTCTACGTCTGGCGCACGCTCCGGCTGGTAACAGATGACCGGCTTACCCAGATTCTCCTGGTCGTCGCCATGACCAATACGATGATGCTGACCTTTCTCTCGGCCTTTGTCTCGTATGACAATCTGACGAACCTGCTGGCGGCCATGTCCGTCTATTATCTGCTGGCTTTCTTCAAGAACCGTTCTCCCGCCACGCTCGGCGCTTCCTTCGTGTGCCAGCTCGCCGGGTGCCTCACCAAGATAACCTTCCTGCCGCTGATACCGGTTCTGAGTGCCGTGCTGCTCATTCACGAGGCCAAACGCCTTCCGGGGCTCCCCGCGGCGCTCGTTGCGTTTTATCGTGCATCCAGGCTGCGCGGCGCTCTCGTGGCACTGGCGCTGTTGCTTGGCCTGGCCCTCAACATCCAGCTTTACGCGGGCAATTACCTGCGCTATGGGTCTCTCACCGTGGAGATGACCACGGTGCTTCCCCTGGAAGCCGCCTTGCAGTACCGGCTTGCTGCACGCGGCTATGTTTTCGATGCGTTCAGGGAGGGGCGCGTCTCCAAAACACAGGCTCTGGCAATGACTTCCCTGATCAAGCATCCCGGCGACCGTGCCGATTCGGTCTTCATGATCGAAAATTATGAACGGTTCAGGAAGGGAGAAATACCAAAAATAGGGCGGCCGGCATACCTGCCGTTGTGGGTGGCGCGGATGGCGGCCGGCACCTTCGGGGTGTTTGCCCACCTGCAGATAGTCAACCGCTGGCCGACGATTGCGCCGATCGCCTTTCTGGCGGCGCTGACGCTGGCCGCCGTTCTGATCAGATGGCGCCCCCGGGACGCGGAATGGCTTCCCACCTGCCTTTCGGCGATTGCAGGGTTCTATGCTTATTTTCTCATGTACCAGTTCAATTACCACGAGTACCTCACGAACGGCGCGCCCTTTGTCTCGCTGCACGGGCGCTATATCTTCCCCGTACTGGGTCCGATCTACATCCTGTCGAGCTTTTACCTGTTACGGCTTTTCAAGGGCAGGGCTGCGCGGCTTGCCGTTTTCGGGTTGGCCGCTTTCATCTTTGTCATGTCGGACTTTCCCTTGTTTTGCGCCCGCGTCACCCCCGAGTGGAGCTACTGGCCACCGAACTGACGGCCGGGCCAACTCCCGCGCTTCACCTATTTCCCATAGAGCACAGGGTAGAGAAGATGAAATCAGGCGACACCGAATCCTCGAAACGAGTGACATATCTGCAGTACCTCCTGCTGGCCCTCGTTCTGGGTACGGTCGCCTATGTCCGCGTCCGCCTGCTTCAGGTCCCTCTTGAGCGGGACGAGGGTGAATACGCCTACATGGGACAACTGCTGCTTGACGGCATGCCACCCTATGCTCATGCCTATTCCATGAAACTCCCCGGCGTCAGCATTGTGTACGCCCTGTCCATGGCGCTGTTCGGCCAAACCCCGTTCGGCATCCACCTGGGGCTTTTGATCGCCAACGGCATCTGCATTGCGCTCGTCTATGTACTGGCATCGAGGCTGTTCGACCGGGATGCCGCATTCGCCGCCTGCGCAAGCTACGCTGTCTTGTCTCTCAGCAAAACAGTCTATGGCTTTTTTGCCCATGCGACCCATTTTATTGTGCTGTTCGTCCTGGCGGGGTGCCTGTTGCTGCTGCACCACCCTGACCGCGGGCGTTCCCGGCTCCTCTTCATAAGCGGACTCTGTTTCGGCCTGGCCTTCACCATGAAACAGCACGCAGCGCTGTTTATCATCTTCGCGCTTCTCTATCTCATCTGGGGCCGATACAAAAGCGAGGCGGCGGACGGCACGGTCTCCAGGACCGGTGTGGCCCTTTTTCTGCTTGGCGCGATACTTCCCTACACCCTCATTGTCCTCTGGGTGCTCAAGGCCGGGACGTTTGCAACATTCTGGTTCTGGACGGTCACCTATGCCAAGGAATACGCCTCCGGCCTGTCCATCGGCCAGGGTGTCGAGGCACTGATCCATAATTTTTCCGTCATCTATTACCCCAATATTCCGCTCTGGCTGCTGGCAGGCGCAGGCGCGCTCCTCCTTCTTGTGAAAAAGGCGCAATGCAGGAACAGGCTGTTCGTTGCGGGGCTGTTGTGCTCCTCCTTTCTTGCCATCTGCCCCGGCTTCTATTTCAGGTGGCACTACTTCATCATCCTCCTGCCGGCAATCGCCTTGCTGATTGGTGCCGCCGCCACGGGAATCGGTGATCTCCTGGCCACGGCAAGGGGCGGCAATGAATGGTTGCGGCGCCTGGTGCCCGCTTTGCTGATCATGGGGGCCATTGCCTATGGCCTCTATCGCGAGAGAAGCTGCTTTTTCCTTCTCCCCCCCCTGGAAGTGAGCTATTCAACCTATCGGGCAAGCGCCTTCCCGGCAGCACCGGAGTTAGGCCGCTACCTCAGGGAGCACACCACCGGCGACGACCGGATTGCGGTACTCGGTTCCGAGCCGGAGATCTATTTTTACGCCGGGAGGCTTTCGGCCACCGGCCATATCTACATGTACAGCCTGATGGAAGACCAGCCACACGCCGAGGAGATGCAGCGTGAACTGATACGCGACATCGAACAGTCCCGGCCGAAATATTGCGTCTTTGCCAACATGCAGTTTTCATGGCTGCGGGGGCCTTATTCACCGGATGTGATCTTCGAGTGGTTTGACGCCTATGTCGAAAAATACTATGAACGGGTCGGAATCGTTGACCTTTACGATGACACCTCCCGTTTCGTCTGGGAGCCCGGTGTGGCACACTATGCTCCCGGCGGCGATGCGCATCTGGTCATCTACAAACGCAAGATGTAAGGGCCTTGCCGCTGCTCAGCGCAGGAATGCGCAGGCGTTCGCGGTTCTCCATTTCCGAAATCGGGGCTGACGTTGAATCCTGTTTCTCTGTCCATAATCATTCCGGCATATAACGAGGAAAAACGCCTTCCGCCGTATCTGGCAACAGTCCTGGACTACCTGGGTCATGGGGACATCCCCTATGAGGTCATCGTTGTCGATGACGGAAGCCGTGACGCCACAGCGGAGGTGTGTGCCCGCTTTATCCGGGAAAACGACCGGGTGAAGCTGATCCGCCTTCCCGGCAACCGGGGCAAGGGATACGCGGTGAAGACGGGAATGCTCCGGGCGACCGGCACATGCCGGTTGTTTACCGACGCCGACGGTGCTACCCCCATCACGGAGCTGGAGCGCCTGCAAAAGGCTTTGGCAAACGGTGCGGATGTGGCGATAGCTTCGCGCGCCATGAAGGATGATGCATGCCTGGTCAGCGCCCATGTCCATCGCAAGGTGATCGGGAGGATCTTCCATTTCATCGTGACCGCACTTACGGTAAAAGGGATCCGGGATACCCAGTGCGGCTTCAAACTCTTTACCGCCGACGCGGCTGAGGCGGTTTTTCCCCTCCAGCGCATCGATGATTTCGGGTTCGACGTCGAGGTATTGTATCTGTGCCAGCACAACGGCTACCGTGTTGCGGAGGTGCCGGTCAACTGGACCGACGTAGCGGGCTCGAAAGTCAATCTGGCCCGGGATTCCCTGCGCATGTTTACGGATATCTTCAGAATACGGTTTTTCGATCTTACGGGAGCATATCGTCGCTGAAACGGACGAGGCGGGTTTATGAAGAAGGCAGCGTTACTCGTAATAATTTTCCTGGGGCTCTCCCTCAGGGTCATCGGCTCCGACTGGGGGTTTCCCTTTCTTCTCCACCCGGACGAGCCGGTCGTTGCGGATGTTCCGTTTGACATGGCCAAACGGGCATCCCTGGACCCCGGTGAATACAACCATCCCGATCATTTCGGCATCTATGCCAATGCCGTGATGTACCACGCTGCAAGTTACATCGTGTATCAACGGCCTCTCACGGAAACCTTTAACGCCCATAAGTTGCTGTTTTACCGAATCTCGCGGATCTTCATCGCCCTGTTGGGAACCGCCTGCATCGTCGCGGCATACCTGATCGGCAAGGAATTCAGTACGAATACCGGTCCGATCGCAGCGCTTCTCGTGGCGATATTCCCGTCCTATGTGGACCACTCCCACTATATCACCGCGGACATACCCCTGACCCTCTTTATGTTGTCGGTCATCCTCTTCGTCATCAGATATATGAAGGACCCGACCGACAGGAACCTGTTGGCGGCATCGTGTTTCCTGGCTCTGTCCGTCAGTGAGAAATACCCCGGCGGACTGGGCCTGCTGCTGATCCTATCGGCGATCGTCTATAAAACGCGCGGCGAAAAGACGACGCGGCGCAGCATCTTCAAAGCTCTTGCCGGATTCCTCGTGTCACTTTTCATTGTGTCGCCCTATCTCATTATCAATTTCCACGAAGCGGTCATGGCGGTATTCACGAACGCCTACCCCGTCCACCTGGGGGCCGACGGTCTGGGCTGGCCCGGAAACATGGCCTTCTACGCCACGTCGTATCTCAAGTTTTCCGGTGTGATAATGCTGCTCTTTTTCTTTCTGGGCACGCTGTCCGTCATCAGGAAGAAAGAGACGTACGCCGCGCCGGTCTTTTTCGGTCTGCTCTACTGGGTGGTGCTGAGCAAGGTCGGCCTGCACTGGGAGCGGTGGGCATTGCCCATGTATACCTGCCCCCTGATCGTTTCCGCGCATGGGATCGCGGTCGCCCACGAGAAAGCGGCGCAACTGTCCCGAAGGCACCTCGTTCCGCTCTGGTGCGTGGCGTTTGTTCTCATCATAGGCAAACTGCTGCTGGCCAGTTCCGTTGTGACGGCACAGTTCACCCTGCAGGATACCCGATTCGCTTCGTACCTGTTCGCCCGGAAAACGGGCATTCCGGAAGAAAATACCCTCTACGAGGGATTCACTCCCTTTTATCCCAGCAACATGCGCAATGGCAGTGTTCTCAATGCCTATAATACGCTGGACAAAAACAAGTCGATCCGCTATGTAATTGTTTCGTCGGACTTATATGATCGCTACCTGGGCGAGGGGGACAGATTCCAGGCGGAGGCGGAATTTTACCGCAGGGTTTTTTCGCTGCCCCTGGTCAGGACATTTGCTCCAAGGGCATATTTTCCGGAAGAATCCTCGCCTTTCTATCTTGCTAATGATCCGGCGCGAGGGCTGGCGTTCCTCATGGATTATGCCAGGGACCGGGAACAGCTGTTTACGGGGCCGAGCATACAGATATACCGATACGCCTCGCCCGGTTTTCTTGATCGCTAGTGTTCCGGGGAGGATGGTTCCGCCCATGCCGGTATCTTTGCCGTACCCCGTGCATGACTAATCCAATGAAGGTTGCACAATGACCATGAGACATCATTCGGGTAGTGAAAAAATTTCGGATCTTTTGAACGGTCTGCGCCGTGACATCATCACGATGGCGGAACACTCGGGGCATGTGGGCGTAGCCCTGTCGTGCGTCGATATCCTCGCGGCGCTCTATGCCGATGTCATGAACTGCACTCCGGCCACCGTGGAGAGCCCGGAGCGGGACCGTTTCGTCCTCTCCAAGGGGCACGGTTGCATGGCGCTCTACGCGGTCCTCGCCCGGATGGGCTTCATCGACCGCCACGTACTGGCAACCTACGGCCACAACGGTTCCATCCTTGCCGAACACCCCATCGCGGGGAAGGTCGCCGGGGTGGAGTGCGCCACCGGCACCCTCGGGCATGGGCTTGCCATAGGCGCGGGCATGGCCGCCGGAATCAAGCTCCAGGGGCTCGGAGCCAGGGTTTTCGTCCTCCTGGGCGATGGCGAGTGCAATGAGGGGAGCGTCTGGGAAGCGGCGGCACTGGCCAGCTCCGACAGGCTGGATAACCTGGTGGCTATCGTCGACTGCAACAGCCTTCAGGCCTGCGGCGCGTGCGACGAGGTTTCACCGGGCGTCAGGCTGGCCGACTGCTGGCGGGGCTTCGGCTGGGAAGTCGAGGAGGCCGACGGCCACGACTACCGGGAGCTTGTCCAGGCCCTGGGGCGCCCCGCCGGCGCCGGAAAACCGCGGGTTGTGCTCTGCCGCACCGTCAAGGGCAGGGGGGTCGATTTCATGGAAGGCGATCTGGAGTGGCATTACCGTCCCGTTATGGGCGATGACCGAGAAAAAGCGCTGAAAGGGCTTGCCGATGCGTGACGCCTTCTTTTCCGAACTGTATAACCTGTTCCGCCACGACCGCCGCGTGGTCTTCCTGACGGGGGATCTGGGCTACAAACTCTTCGACCAGCTCAGGGAACATGACCCGGCCAGGGTCATAAACTGCGGCATCCGCGAGGCCGGCATGGTCGGGTACGCGGCAGGCATGGCAAAGGCCGGCCTGCTGCCGTTCGTCTACTCGATCACCCCCTTTGTGACGCTGCGCTGCCTTGAGCAGATCAAGATCGACCTCTGCTATAACAAGGCAAATGTCGTGGTGGTGGGCGTCGGTGGGGGATTTGCCTATGGCCCGAACGGTTCGACCCACCACGGGGTGGACGACATCGGGGCCCTGAGCTGTCTGCCGCAGATGAAGATCTGGACCCCCGCCGATTCCCACGAGGTCCGCCTGTGCGTCCGGGAGGCCGCCTCCCTCGACAGCCCGGCCTATCTGCGCCTGGGGCGCAACAAGGAACCCCATGTCTTCAAGTCGCTCGAAAGCACTCCGGACATCTCCAAGCCGGTCGTTGTGCAGGAGGGAACGGACGGCACCATCGTCACCTGCGGCTTCATCCTCCACGAAACGCTGAAGGCCGTCGCCATGCTCAACCAGGTCGGCATCCACCCTGCCGTCGTCCGTATCGCGACCCTCCGGCCTTTCCCCGAAGAATACCTCCGTACCGTTGTCGCCGGAGGCGGACCGTTCCTGACCGTAGAGGAGCACGTCGCAACCGGGGGACTGGGACAGGAGACCGCCAGGATCATTGCGGAAGAGGGCCGTGGCAACCGTTTCCGGATGCTGGCCATACCGATGAAATTTCCGGACGCCTGTTACGACCGTGAGACCCTGCTCGCCCGATCGGGGCTCGATGCCCAGGGGATTGCCACCGTCTACCGGCAACTCTGGTCGGCCGCCTGCTGCAAGGCCCAATAATGGAGATGCGTCATGAGGTGCACATGAGCCGTAACCCGACTTCAGAACTCCTTGAAACCGTGCTGCTGGCCCTGTCCGTCACCGGTCTCTGGTACTATTGTTACTTCCTGCTGGCGCCCTGGATATGGGCGCAGAACATCCCCTACAAGCCGGCCGACATCACCCCATGGATCCTCGCCTCCGCCGATGAGCACGACGGCGTCGAGATCTATGCGCTCTATATCCTGGTCTTCGTCAACATCGCCAGCGCCTTTGCGCTCTCGTTCCTGCTCCGGCGGGTCACCGGCACCATTGCCCGGCGCACGCTCATGTGCCTGGGCGCGGCAGCCTCGATCGCCTATTGCCTGACCATCGGCTTCGTCCCTCCCTGGAACAGCATGGAGGTCCCGACGCTATCGGAGATGATCTTCCAGTCCCTGCTGATCATACTGGTTGTCTCGCCGCCGACCGCACTGCTCTATTACCTCAACCGGCGCTTCACCCGGTGGGAACCCCTGCTGGCGGCCCTGCTGCTGATCCCCCCCTGTTTCCTGGCCGCCTCCGCCTTCGGCTGGAGGGATTATACCTACATCTTCTCCCCGGCCCTGAGGCTGATCAACGGCGCGGCACTGTCGGACATCTACTTCCAGTACGACCTGCTCCCCTCCCTGCTGGCGGCGGGCTGGATGAAGCTGGGGCTGGACCTCGCCCAGTTCCGGGTGCTCGGCCAGGCAGCCTATTATCTGGCCTTTCTGTGCGTCTACCTCCTGTCCCGCAAGCTTTTCCTGAAAAAGGAGCTGACCGTATTTCTCCTGGTGGCCCTGATCCTGGGACGCATCTACGCCAGCCCCTTTGACGCGACCCTGACCTTTCAGACGACCCCCATCAGGCTTGACCTCTGGATTCCCCTGCTCCTGGTGGTCTACCGCCTGGGCCCCTATCACTGGTCGGCCGGCCTGGTATGCGGACTTTTGATGCTTCTGCTGAAGAACTTCGGCATCATCTACAGCGCCGCCTATGTCCAGTTGATCATCTCCCTGTGGCTGGTCGGCTATCTGGGCAGCGAACAGCGACCCCCGTTCCTGAAAAGCCTTCTGGAACAGCTGAAGCGCGCCATGCTGCCGCTTTCGCTCCTCGTCCTCTTCGGCGTCACGAGTCATTTCCTGTTCCGGAATACGGAATACGGCAACTTCGCCGGCTACTACCAGAAGATCGGCATCGGGTTCATCCAGATCGCCCGGGACTCGTTTTACTGGTATGTGCCCGCCGTCCTCAGCGTATCCGTCATCCTGCTGTTCAGGCTGCGCAATTACGTGACCCCGGCCTACCTTGCCGGCGGCTTCATGCTGACCTACTGCGCCATCGGCAATTCGATCTACTTTTTCGGCAGAAGCCACGAGCACAACATCCTCAATATTGCCATCGTGCTGCTGTTCCACTTCTTTCTCGTTCTCGATCTCACCGCACGCGTCCTGGACCGCGACCGGTCGGACACCATACCGGTTCCCGTGAAAAAATACGGGGTCTCGGCCATTGCCGTCGTCCTGATCCTGGTGATCATCGTGTCCTATTCGGACAACATCGTGCGGAAGGGGAGCATCCAATTCCAGAACGTGGAAAGCGCCAAGATCACCTACAAAAGCATCAGAGTGCCGGAAGCGTTTTACGGCTTTGTGGGGAGGATCAGGGAGGTCACCCACAACAGCAGCAAGGTCTATTTCGTGGACAAGTCGGATTTTGCCTTTTACTACTATGGCGGCTTTGCCCCGGTGGGGTACTGCAACCCCTTCGAGACCTGGATCTTCACCAAGGACCTCACCAGGTATCTGCAAAGACTGCTGGACGACGGCTACTACCTCGTCTGCAGCCCGGATCTTAGCTGGCTGCTGGTGGTCCTGAAATACGACACGAAAACCCTCGTCGGCGAGACGGTGGTGGTGAGCAAGGTGGGACATGGAACGAAACCATGACAAATTCACCTTCAATTCCGAAACCCAAGGCAGGATCGCCGGACTGATGAACGTTACAACAAACTGGAAGGATTAAAATGACTACGTCCCCGTTCTCGGAGCACACGACCCTATGACCATCGCCCACAAAATCAAAAACCTCCAGGGACCGATCCTCGTCCTCGGCGGCAGCGGCTTCATCGGGGCCAACCTGGTGCGCGCCCTCCTGGCGCACCGGGACGACGTGTACGGCACCACCTCCACCTTCGATGCCTGGCGCCTGGAGGACCTGCCGGAGCGGAACAAGATAGTGGTGGACCTGCTGGTGGATGCCGACCTTGAGAGCCTTTTTGCCGAGATCGCCCCCCGGACCGTTTTCAACTGCGTTTCCTATGGCGGCTACTCCTTTGAAACCGATTTCCAGCTGATCTACCGGACGAACTTCAACCTGACCACGAGGCTGCTGCACCTGATGGAGAAGCGCTCGATCTCCTGTTACGTCCACTCGGGCAGCTCTTCCGAATACGGAGACAACAGCTCCGGTCCGGAAGAGTCCGCCCCGTTCGAGCCCAACAGCGATTATGCGGTATCCAAGGTTTCCAGCGCCGCCCTCATCAACTATTTCGGCCGCAAGAAGCGGTTCCCCTGCGCCAACCTCCGGCTCTATTCGGTCTATGGCCCGCAGGAAGACTCTTCGCGCCTGATCCCCACGGTCATCCGCCACGGCGTGGCGGGAGGCTACCCGAACTTTGTCCATCCCGACATATCCCGCGACTTCATCTATATCGACGATGTGGTCGAAGCCTTCGTGGCCACCGCCCTCAACCTCCGGGAGGAGGACTACGGCGCGTCCTTCAACATAGGCAGCGGCTGCAAGACGACCATTGCCGATATTGCGGCGACAGCCAGGGACCTGTTCGGGATCGGCCATGACCCGCAGTTCTCCTCCATGCCCGACCGCATCTGGGATGTGAGCGACTGGTTCGCCAACCCCGGGAAGGCTGCCCGGCGGCTGGACTGGCGGCCGCGGACCAGCCTGCGCGACGGCCTGGGCAAGATGGTCGCGTGGTATCGCTCCCTCCCCGACCCGGAGAAATACCACCTTTCCTCGAAACAGTTCAGTCTCGACACAACCCACAGCGTGACGGCCATCATTGCCTGCTACAAGGACAACCAGGCCATCCCGATCATGTACCAGCGCCTGAAGGATACCTTTGCCAAGCTCAAGATCGACTACGAGATCATCTTCGTCAACGACAACAGCCCGGACGACAGCGAAGAGGTCATCCGCGCCATCACGCGGCGGGACAAACGGGTCACCGGCATCTCCCATTCCCGCAACTTCGGCTCCCAGGCGGCCTTCCGCAGCGGCATGGAGATCGCGTCCAAGAACTCCTGCGTGCTGCTGGACGGCGACCTGCAGGACCCGCCCGAACTTATCGAACAGTTCGTGGCCAAGTGGCGCGAAGGGTACGACGTGGTCTATGGCTGCCGGGTCAAGCGGGAGGCGCCCCTGTTCATGCGGGTGGCATATAAGCTCTTCTATCGGGTGTTCGACGCCTTTTCCTATCTCACCATACCCCACGACGCCGGCGATTTCTCGCTGATCGACAAGAAGGTCGTGCAGTGCCTGCTGCAATTCCCCGAACGCGACCTGTTCCTGCGGGGGATCCGGGCCTTCGTCGGCTTCCGGCAGACCGGCGTGGACTATGTCCGGCCGGAACGGATGTTCGGCGTCACCACCAACAGCCTCTTCAAGAATATCGGCTGGGCCAAGAAGGGCATCCTCTCCTTCAGCAATACCCCGCTCAACATCCTGAGCTTCGCCGGCACAATCCTCTTTATCATCTCGATCATGCTGGGCCTCGGGCAGATAGCGAGCCGTCTCCTGTTCCCCGGGCTCGCCCCCAAGGGCGTAACCACCATGCTGCTCATGATCCTCTTCTTCGGCTCGATCAATCTCTTTGCCGTGGGGATCATCGGCGAGTACATCGCCAAGATCTTCGAAGAGGTCAAGCAGAGACCGCTGTTCATCCGTAAAAACCTGGTCCGGGACGGGGAAGTGCGCAATTTCTCCGTTGGCCGGCGCTAAAACCGACCGGAGACAACCACGCCATGGAGATGATTACACGGTCCTGCCCGTTATGCGGTTCATCAGATACCAGCAGGGTTTTTGCCGAGGCCGACTTTGAACTGAAACAACTGGACAGCTTTGCCTTTGCTTCCCGCAAGATGCCGGAGTACATGCATTACCGGCTGATCGACTGTCCTACCTGTGATCTGCTGTACGCCAACCCCCTGCCGTGCCAGGACGACCTGGCGGAGGGCTACAGCGAAGCGGCCTATGACAGCGGGGTCGAGGCGCACTATGCGGCCAGGACCTATGCCGCCGCACTTGCACGCTTCATCGGGCGGTTGCCGGACCGTCACGGCGCCCTGGATATCGGCACGGGCGACGGGGCTTTTCTGGAATGCCTGCTGGAGCAAGGCTTTGGCGGGGTGGTCGGGGTCGAGCCGTCACGGGCCCCCATAGCGGCTGCCCGTGAAGATGTGCGGCCGCTCATCAGGGAAGGGATCTTTCGCGGTGGTGATTTTGCCCCGGAAAGCCTCAGCCTGGTGACCTGCTTTCAGACCCTGGAACATCTCGGCGATCCGCTGGAGATGGCCCAGGCGGTGCGAACACTTCTCAAGCCGGGCGGGGCGGCCTATTTTATCTGCCACAACCGGCGCGCTCTGTCGGCGCGGCTGCTCGGCAAGAAATCGCCGATCTTCGACATCGAGCACCTCCAGCTTTTCTCCCCCAAAAGCGCCCGCTATCTTCTGGAGCAGGCCGGTTTTACCGATGTTGCGGTGATGGACATCGTGAACCGCTACCCCCTGCGGTACTGGCTCAGGCTGCTGCCGCTCCCCCAGGAGATGAAACGCTCGCTGATCGCAACCCTCGACCGGCTCGGCGTGGGAGCCTGGTCCCTGTCGGTTCCGGTCGGCAACATCGCCGTGGTCGGTTTCAAGCCGGAGCAGACCGGCGCCGAACCGTGAAATATGCGCCGGATTACCTGAAGGAACACCCCGAAACCCTGTGGCTCATGGCCATCCTGGTGCTCTCCGCGCTCCTCAGGCTGGCCTTCCTCCATGAACCTTTCGACAGGGACGAGGGGCAGTACGCCACCATTGCCCAGGAGATTCTCCGGGGGGGGCTCCCCTACCGGGACGCCATCGAGATCAAGCCACCCGGCACCTTTTACCTCTACGCCCTGGCAATCGGCATGTTCGGCGCCACCATCGAGGCGGTGCGCACGTTTGCCGTTCTCTACTCCCTGCTCACGACCATCGCCGTCTACGGCGTCGCCCGCCGGATCGGCGGAACCAGGGCCGGGCTCTGTTCGGCCCTGGTGTATGGCGTCTTTTCCACCATCCCCCGATTGCAGGGAAACAGCAACACGGAGCTCTTTCTTGTCCTGCCGATGACCGCCGGGGTCTGGTGTCTGCTGGCAGCGATGGACACCGGAAAACGTTCGTATCTCTGCGGAGTCGGCCTCTGCGCGGCCCTTGCCATGCTGATCAAGCCGGTGGCCCTTCCGGTGGTAGCCCTGGAATGTCTCCTGATCCCACTCTTCAGGTCGGGGGCGGGACGCATGAAGGAATCCGCGCTGGACCTGGCCGCTTTTCTGTTGCCCCTGGCGGCATGCGCCATGGCGACCATCGCCTACTTCCACCTCCACGGCGCCCTCGGCGACTTCCTCTACTGGACGGTCGAGTTCCCCCGCCGCTATAAGGACATCACACTATTTGAGGCCATATCCCTGGGCGCCGTCCTGCGGTATCTTCGCTCGACCCTGGTGGTGCCCGCCCTTCTGGGAATCCCCGCGGCCGTGTGGCTGGCGGTGACAAAACGGACCATGGCCGGCACCCTTCCACTGTTGTTAATCCTGGCCGCAGGTTTGGCGATCACCCTCCCCGGGAAAAACTTTCCCCATTATTTTTTCACAATCATCCCCTTCCTGGCCATTCCCGGTGGCGTCGGCCTGGTGCTCATCGCAAAAATGCCGCGGGTCCCGGCATGCCTGGCACTCGTCGTGGTGCTCGGGACGACGGCCTATTCCGTAGCAAAAAACTACAAATTCTATACCGCCTATTCGCCGGAACAGGTGATGGTCGAAAGCTACAGCTCCACCACCTTCGTTGACTCCATAAACGTGGCGCGCTACCTCCGGGGACACACCCGGCCGGACGACTATATATTCCAATGGGGCTTCGAGCCTGAGCTTTATTTTCTGGCTGACCGGCGCTGTCCGAACCCTTATCTGGTGAGCGTTCTCCCCGGCTGGTCGGAAGACCCGCCCCAGGCCGTCAACAGGATGAAGCGGAGCCTGGCCGATAAAAAACCGGCGTATCTGGTGATACAGCCCGACTGGTCGGATTATGAGGGTGTCTATGAGGTCAACGAGTATCTGAGGAAGAATTGTACCGAAGAGGTTAAGATGAACTTTGCCGTGATCTTCCGCTGTTCCGCGCAATAGGACGCGAACTATTGTGAGGGCTTGACCCCTGCGCCCGCCAGGGCGCGGGCGCGTTCCAGATTTTTGTACGCATCCACGTTATCGGGGCTTACCCTGAGCGCCTCCTGAAACTCCCCTATCGCCGCTTCCAGATTCCCTTTACGGGCAAACGCTATCCCCAGGTTATTATGCGCTTCAACGTAATCGGGGCTGATGCGGAGCGCCTCTTGATACTCCCCGGTTGCCGCGTCCAGATTCCCTTTGCGGGCAAGGGCAAGGCCCAGGTTGTTATGCACCTCTTTGTAGGCGGGGTTGATCCGGAGCGCCTCGCGGTACAGCCTGATCGCCGTGTCCAGGTCACCCTTGCGGGCAAGAGCGAGGCCCAGGTTGGCAAGGGACCGCTGGTAAAGGGGGTTGATCCGTAATGCCTCCTCATATTCCCGGATCGCGGCATCCAGGTCTCCCGTACGCTCGAGAGAGAGCCCCAGATTGTCATGTATTATATAATTACCGGTAGTGGCCTGCAGGGTATGCCGGTAGAGGGTGATACTGTCCCGCCAGAAGCCGACCTGATGAAACGTTGCCGCGGCCGATGCGATAATGACCACGGCGGCGAGCAGGGCAAGAATGCCCTCCCGGTGTGGCAGGCTTTTCGTCATGTCCCGCCCCCCCCAGGCAGCCATGATAAACAGTCCGATCAGGGGGATGTACGTGTAGCGGTCCGCCATTGCCTGCAATCCGACCTGAACCAGACCGACAACAGGCACAAGGGTAACGAGGAACCAGAACCATCCCACCGCAAGATAGGGGTACGTGCGCGCGGCCCGGATGGCGGCCCCGGACACGAGAAGCAGGACAAGCAGCGAACCGGTGGCCTGCCATAACGGGATCGATTGGGGAAGGGGGTACAGCATCGCCAGATTGTGGGGCCAGAGTGTTTTGCCGAGGTACGTCACATATGCGACTGGCGCATTTTCAATGCGCAGCTGCAGGGGCACCTCCGCAAGGGCTTTCACCGCCCCGCCCTTGTTCTGGGCGTAGACGGTTACCGCGGCCGAAAGGAGCGAACAGAGAAAGAAGGGGATTTTTTCCTTTACCAGAGCCCCTACCCTGCCCGCAGGGAGACGCTGCCCCGGCCCCTGCTCCCCGGAAAGACGGTCGAGAGGCCAGAAATCCAGCAGCAACATGATCAGGGGAAGGGTTACGAGCATCGGCTTGGACATGAGACCAAGCATGAATGTAACAAGGGCAAGAACGTACAGCCAGGGTTTGCGCTTTACGGTGAACTCACGGTATATGAGGAGGGTGAGGAACCAGAAAAAGGCGCTGAGGACATCCTTCCGCTCCGCGGCCCAGGCAACCGACTCCACATGCAGGGGGTGAAGCGCGAACAGTGCGGCGACGAAAGCGCTCGGCCAGAGCGCGCCGGTCAAACGGAGCAGAAAAAAGAGGACCAGCAAGGTCGAGGCGGCATGGATGATGACGTTGGTGAGGTGGTGCCCCCGGGGGCTCAGGCCGTACAATTCGACATCCACCATGTGCGACAGCCAGGTGAGCGGGTGCCAGTTGGCCTCGTCGACCGAGGTAAAGGCCCACACGATACCTGCGCCGGTCATACCGCTTGTCACATGGGGATTATTCGTAACATAGACGTCATCGTCATAGTTCAGGAACTCGTGATCTCCCACCTGTAGATATACGGCGGAGACCACGACGAGCAATGCAATGCACGTAATGAGGAGATTCCGCATCCTGCAACCCGTTTCAACATCTGTAATAGAATGGCGCAAAACACCGTTGCCGCAGGCTCCCGGCAACCCGCCGGATGGTGAGCCCGTTGTTTCCGGAAAAGTCGATGTGAACCCGCACCTGTTTCCTGGAGAGAGATTAGCACAAGAGACCCCATTTCCAAACAGGGAATATGACGTGAGACAGGGATGCGGATGGGGGAATCGGTCGGGGGCGCCGGCCGGCTACTCCCGTGACGACATCAGGGGGCCTTTGCCCCGGAAGGGTGCACCGAACGGGCGGCTTCCCTCACTCGTCTGGCTGCCGGCGTGTCGAGGCCCGTCACCGTTGCCAGGGCTGCGTTCGGCGACCCCGCCGATAGCCCGCTGGAGCCGAACCTCCGGATCGTTGCCGGAAACACGTGGAAGCACCGCCTGGATGTCGGGATCGCTCCCGAACGCCAGGAGAGCCGGGAGCCCTATGCCCTGGTCAAGCAGGTCAAGCAGTTTCGCATCCGACACCTCCCGGCCGTTCTCGACATCAGCCTGCACGCGCTGCGCCGCGAAATAGGGCAGGCTTCCGGCAATCATCTGTGGCGGGAACAGCCGACGGATCTGATCCGAATGCAGGAACCGCGCTTCAGCCTCCGGCCCGGTGGCGATCCAGGATTCGAAGGTCGGGTTCGGGTATTCCGGAGGGTTCCAACTGTAGGCGTCAGGCCGCAGGGCAGGCCAGTTGGGGTATCGCAAGGCCAAAGAGGTGTCCGAACAGGTAAACGGGGCATACAATCGGTTCGGCTGATCATCGACGAGCGCCGGGGTGTCTGCCGTGATCTTACGGAGCCAGTCGGCGTCTCCAATGAACAGGGCACCGATCTGTTCCGGGCGCTCGAACCCCAGCGCACGCAATTCCGGGGCCACCCGCGGATTTCGCCACTGGGCCGCAAAGTGCTCAGGGGAAACGGTGGGGTGATTGCCCCGGGTGCCCACCATCATCAGGTTGCTCGAATATCCCTGCCACAGGGTACAGTCCTTGAAAACGTCACAGAAGGCGTGGAGGATGCTCTTCGAAGAGGCGTCCGAGAGATCGTGGATCGGCAGCCAGTACGTCGTTATCCCACCCTCGGCCAGGCGATCGTGCACGAGTTGGAAAAACTCGCGCGTATAGAGGTTCACCACGCCGGCGACCGGCGGAGGTGGCGGTTCCGCGGTGATGAGATCGTACCGTTCCTTGGTGGTGGCAAGAAAGTAACGCCCGTCGTCGATGTGCATTCTCACGCGCTGATCGCTCGTGGGACGATCGAGGGGGTTCGGAAAGATCACCGAGTTCATCTCGATGATGTCCCTGGAGATGTCCACAACGTCTATCTTCCGCAGGCTGGCCGTGTCGGCAAGGGAGCGGGCCGTCTGACCACATCCGAAACTGATCAGCAGCGCCCGCCGGAGATCGGGATGAACCGCCACCGGAAGCCACGTATAGAGCTTCATGTAGCGCCGCGATGACCATTTATTGCTGGCCATCGAAAAGCGGTTCGTCGCCATCCGAATCGACGTGGTCTCCCCATGAAAGCGATTGCGCAGGTAGACGAGCGTCTCGGTGAGGCCTTCACGCACCGCTGTGACCTCCCCACCAAACCAGACTGCGCGTTGCTGCACATGAAAGTCGCGCATGAGCCCGAACGGGAAGGCGGCAGCGACGACCGCGGCCGCAAGGCCGGACAGTGCGGCTGCGCGCCGGCCTCCCGGTCCGGCAACCGCGACCATGAGGCCATTCGCGACAAGCAGCAGGCCGACCGCGAAGATACTGACTTCGATGCCAAGTTTCGGCAACAGGATAAAGCCGCCGGCGAGCGCTCCGAATACCGCACCGGCCGTGTTGGCCAGGGTGAGCACGCCGACGGACTCGGCATCGCGCCCCACTTCACGACGTATTAAGATTCCCACCAGTGGAAAGAAGGCCCCGGAGGCGAGACATACCGGGAACACCAGCGGCACCGCCAACAGGGCGATCGCCATCGGTGTCCCGGCGTTGCCGCCGGCCAGCACGGCAACCAGGATTTTCGGGAAGGCCACATAGCCGAGCCACGCCAACATCCCGCCAAAGACGCTCACCACACCGGCGTGCTTTGGGGTGACCGAATGCTCCTCCGCCCAGCGGGCCGCCAGCGCGCCGCCGGCCCCGATCCCCGCGAGCACCGTGGCGAGCATGAGGGTGAAAGCAGCTGGTGTTCCGAGCACATAGAGCAGGAGGAACCTGAACCAGACTACCTCGAGCGCCAACACGGCGAAGCCGGAGACGGCGACCGTTATCACCCACCGGGGCGACAACGCGCGCTGTAACGGCCGTTCGGTCGGCGCAACCGGCTCAAAACGCGCGGCCAGGGCGAACGCCCCCAGGGCGGCCAGCAAGTCGCCGCCGCCGGCAACCCAGGCCGAGGACCGGATGCCCAGATGTTCCACCAGCACCATCTCCGAGCAGAGCGCGCCAAGCATGCCTCCCAGCGTATTGACGCCGTACAGGACACCGAGGACGCGACCGAACGCAGCATCCCGTGCGGAAAGTGCGCGCGTGAGAAGCGGCAGCGTCAGACCCATTGCCGTCGTCGGGACGAGGAGAAGTACGAACGAGATGACAAAACGCGCCGACTGAAGCAGCCAGGGCGCCGCCTCGACGCCGATTGCCCGTGAAGCGACACCCCCGGCCACCGGGAGTCCATAGACGAGCGCGATCCCGCTCACCGCGACGCAGGCCTCGAGAGCTGCGATGATACGGAGGGGGCGGATCGAACGGTCCCCGAGCCGGGAAGCCAGGAGGTTGCCCAACCCGATGCCCGCCATGAAGCCGGCGAGCACGAGGCTTGAGGCCCAGACACTGCAACCGAAACCCAGGCTGGCCTGGCGGAACCACAACCCCTCGAACACCAGGGCGCTGAAACCGGACAGAGTGACTACGAGCAGGAGTGGAGCGGGCACGGCGGGGCCTCAGGATTATCACATGGGAATTTATACCGCATACGGCTTTCGGACAAATGGCGGTGAGTGATGCCCTTGCGGAATTCAGCCGCCAGTAGCAGAGAGTAATTATTCTTCACCTCCACAATCATTGCAAGGGAAAAGTGAACCACTCCGGAGTGACGCTGGAAAGGAAAAACGGGAAGTCGCTGGCGATAAAAGTGATTACGGCTGCGGCCGAAATCCCGAGCCGGGCGTTCCTGCCTCTGAAGAGCCGCAGCAGGTAATAGCTGAAGAGCACATAGATCGGGCCGAGAACGGGAAACATGTAACGGCCCGCCACGGTCATGACAAAATCGTTATACTCAAGATAGGCAGGGTAATTAATTTTGCACAAAATGAATAAACCGTATGAGAGGACGACCGCCGCCAGCGACGACGGAAGCCAGGCATTCTCCCACGGACGCCACCGGACCAGAAAGGCAATACCCGCCAGCAGGATCAGGATAGCCAACGGTATGAACGACGGGCCGCTATTGGCCACGCCGAGATGAGCCTTGATCCCGAAGGTGCTTTCCATCATGTTGCGGGTCCATAAGGCGCTGTAAAACAGAAATCCGGCCGGTTTCTCCCCGCTCTGCTGCATCTGTGCATAGTTCCCCACGAGATTGATCGTATCCGCCCTGTCCCCCGGATGATCGATCTTCGCGGCCATATCGTTCGCCTCTCCGACCGTGATGCGCCCTTCCTTGAAAAGATTGAAAATATAGTTTCGAGCGGCAAGCCGGTACTGCATCGCATTTTTCAGGGGCAGCACATTGTACGTCTCCGGTTCCAGGGTTCGGTAACGGGCATAATTGCCGCCGTAGAGCTGAACATTCAGCACCAGGCCGAGAACGATAGCGAACCCCAGGCCAAGCCCGCGTTTGCCCGAAGCATGCATCCAGGTTTTCAGCGCGGAAGGCAGCAGGCGAAGATTCCGGAGTTCGTGGATTATGAGTACCAGACCCATGACCAGAACCAGCGGCAGAAACGTGTTCTTGGTAAGGCTGCCCGCCAATTGGCAGAGAATGGAAGCCGCCAGCATGGTAGCCGACCGTTCCTTGAAAAAGGCGAACAGATAATATAGCGCCATGGCGGCCAGGAGATTTGCCAGATTGTCATATGATACCGAAGCGGAGAGAAAGGAAAACATCATGGTGTTCGTCATGAGGGCAATCAGCAGAATTTCGGTGAGCCGATCATCCGTCAGGAGCCGGAGCATGCGCCGGACGAAGTAGATAGTGCCGAAGGCGAAGGGGATGTTGAGCAGGCGCAGAAATACGAGATCCGAAATACCGAAGAAATTCAGGGTGAGCAGCTTTCCCATGAGCCAGTAATAGATCCAGGGGATATTGGTGACCAGCCCGTACTGGTATGATTCGGGAGAGTTAACGGGCAGCAGGAATACTTTTGAGAATATTTCACATTTCCCGAAATGGGTTACTTCATCCGGCGGCACATGAGGTGAGATATTGATGGCAAAAAAGAGGAGCCGAGCCGCAAAATAAACGAGCATCGCAGCAACAATCCAGTTAACCTGCCGAGCTGTAGGAAAACCATCGGCAGGAACATCATGTATTCCTTCCTTCATTCACAACCCCTTATCTCCTGCGGCATGACACGTTAGGATGTAACCGGAAAAAGATTGGAAAATGATCCGGGAGGTTATTCCTAATGAAGAAAGATTACTCTGAATGAGGGGAGGTGTGAATTGGAGGTGTTCTGTTATTAATCTGAGGTTTTTTGGCAGGGGAGGGGTTAAGAATTCCTACATGGTGATTCCATGGGTCAGGCAGTAGCTGATGATCTCGGCATTGGTTCTCAACTTCAATTTATCGAGGACGCGTGTGCGGTATGCGCTGACGGTCTTGACACTCAGGGAGAGCTCCTGGGCAATCTCCGTCATGGTTTTGCCGGCAGTCATCATGCAGGCGAACTGATACTCTCTATCCGACAAAAGCATGTGCAGGTTGTCCCTGTCGCAGGTTTCGCTGATGGCTTCGGCGAGGAGCTTTCCCTGGAGCGGGGTCACATATTTCTCGCCTTTGAGGGCCTGCTCGACGGCATGTTTCAGTTCCTCCGGGATACTTCCCTTGGTGACATAGCCTACTGCGCCGGCCCGCAGAGACCTTACGGCGTATTGTTCATCGGTGTACATGCTCACTACCAGCACCGGAAGCTCCGGCTTCATCTGGCGCACCTGCCGGAGCAGGTCCAGACCATTTCTTCCCGGCAGCGAGATATCAAGCATCACCAGGCTGTAATCTCCACTTGAGAGCTTGTCGAGCGCCTGCTGAGCTGTCGACGCCTCATCGAAGCTGAGCGGGAAGTCGAATAGCTCGTGAAGGAGCCGGATAATCCCTCCCCTGACAAGAGCATGGTCATCGACGATCAATATCGGCTTCATTTTTTTTCCCCAAGGGCATCGGCGGGGATCATCAGGGTTACAATGGTCCCATTCCCCGAATTTCCCCTGATGGCCAACGTGCCGTTGCAGAGCGAGGCTCGCTCGCGCATTCCCATGAGGCCGTAAGAGTTCAGGGAATCCATTTCCTTCGTGTTTATGCCACAGCCGTTGTCGGAGATCTCGAGGATGAATTCGTCCCCGCGTTCGCACATGGAGATGCTGATCTCGGTGGCCCGTGCATGCCGGACAACGTTCGTCAGCGCCTCTTGCAATATCCGCAGAATCGTCAAGGCAACATACCGATCAGGGACTTTAATACCTTCATTCAACATGAGGTGGCATTCGATGCCGCTGCGGCGCCTGAATTCGTCCACCTGCCATTCAATTGCCGCTGCCAGCCCCAGGTTGTCGAGGAGCGGCGGCCGGAGCTTGGCCGTGATGTCATGGGTTTTGGCGAGCAGTTGATCCAGGGTTGAACGCATCTCCGCCAGCCGCTCGGCCACCTCATTGTCGGTGGGGAGCAGCCTGTTCTCGATCAGGGTCAGATCAAGTTTGAGGGCGGTGAGATTCTGGCCGATATCGTCGTGGACCTCTCGCGAGAGGGCGAGACCCCCCTGCTCCTGGAGCAGGACAACATGTTCATTCATCCTGATACGGCCGGCGATTTCTCTCTTTAACATCAGAAAAACGGTTATGACCAGGGTACAAATGACGATGCTATTGATAACGAGCAGACACACCATTCTATTAAACTCGGTTTCCTCTTCGGCCGTCAGCAGCCGCATACGCCTGACCGCTTCTTCCTTGGCAGAGGCAACCTGTCGGTGTATTTCGTCCATCTTCGCCCTGGCTGTGTCTCCATCCGTGGCGATTTGACAATCTTTCCGTCCGGTAACCTTGAGCTGTTTCGCGTGCTCGGCCAGTTTGCCTTTAACCTGGAATTCGATTGCGGCCAACCGTTTCTGCAACCATGAGTTGTTGTTAGCCATTTTTTCCAGAAGCTCCAACTCTCGTTCGGCTTCTTTCAAGGCGTTGTTATACAACGTCAGGTATTTTTCTTCCCCCGATTCGGAAAAACTGCGCTGGTTCCTTCTCACATCCCTGAGAACCTCGAGAAGACGGTCCAGATTCTGTATGATATTAAAGGTAACTTCCTGTTCATGGTCGTACATGTTAACTCGCGTCATCTGCCAATGGGACATGAACACGAATGACACCAGAATCAGCACTACGAGTACGCTTCCGAGATTGATGATAAGTTTATTCTTCATAATACCCAGCCAATGCAATTCTTCCGTTTTTTAGGGTTAGCCTTTATTCAGGGCCGCTGTGCCGGGATGTTCCCGGATGGTCCGGTCCACGCCCCCTTCTGGCTGCGCGCCGAGCCGGGCCATGGCGAGTCATGTCCCCGCGTCGCCCGGGGTCTGGCGAAGCAAAAACCCGGCCATCGCCAGCAATGCGTCTGCGGCAAGGGAGACGACCCGCCATAACAGTGCCGCCGAAATGACGATCCCCGTCTCTATGTGCGGGCCCAAAAAGGCGGTGAGTACCGCTTCACGGACACCGAGCCCCGCAGGGGCGCCGGGGATCACGTAACCGGCAATCCAGGCCACCGCAACACCGGCCGGTACCCGCCAGATACCGGGGGGCCAGCTCCCCGCAAGGCCCCAGAGCAGAATGGCCAAGGTGCCCCCCATGACAGCAAAGCTTGCCACATGGACGCCAAAGTAGAGCAAGAGAACGCGACTGTTGACCTGCAAAGGGGAATCCAGGGCGAGCCGCCTTTGCAGGAACGGTGGCGGGTTGGCCAGCACCAGGCGAACACCGATCGCCACCACCAGCCAACCCAGCGTCACAACACCCGCAGCGGTCAAGAGTCGGGAACCGCCATCGAAAGCGCCCCCCGCAACCATGAATCCGCCGATTGCCATGAGCCCTCCGGCACCGAGCGCAAACACATTTTCAATCAGGATCGAAAGGGCAACGCGCTCGGTGTGCCATCCCGCACGCTTCGCGAACACGACACGTCCCACATGCTGCATGACATTGCCGGGAAGGTACTTCGCGAACTGGGCGACGCCGAAGATCGCCAGTGACTGACGTACTGTCGTCGGCACCTTCAAGGCCCGAAGAAACCACCCCCATGACCAGGCGTCCAGGAGGGAGGAAACGACCTGCAAGGCCAGTGCGCCGGCCATGGTCGCCGAAAGCAGCGGTGTCCAGCGAAGTTTCGTAACGGAATCGGAGTAGTGTGCCACTTCGATCCCGTAGTAAATCAGACAGAGCAATGTTACGGAAACGGCAAGAAGCCGGCGTAGAGCCCTCCAGCGACCCCGGCCCGGCCCACATGAGGATGCACAGTCCAATTATTCAATCCTCGCGCGGGCAACAAAGCCGTTCCCCAACTCTGTATGCTTGAATAATCGCTGCAACGCCTGAAATGGCTTGATGGTCCAACGGTTGCTGATGAGCCCGAGGGGGGCAAGCCATCTCGGCCGGTGGAGCAATCCGGTTTCAACCCGTTCCCCCCGTCGCTCGGCCTGGTTCACCAGAAAGCCATTCACCAGATTCATCAATCCCACCGTCGAGTTCGCCAGGGGGTAACCATAGTTGATGATTTCCACGTCGTGAAAGCCCGCTTCCACCAGAAGGCTCCGCAGCTCATGTGGCGGGAAGCAGCGCATATACTGAACCACGCGCGCATCATATCCTGCTCCCGGAGGCACGAATGAGACGAGCAGGCTCCCGCCCGGCGCGACCAGGTCCCGGCATTCGCGCAGCAGTTGAACCGGATCAGCCGCATAACCGATGACCTCCAGGAGCATCACGACATCGAACTGCCCGGATGGCCACTCATCGATGATCTCAAAGCCTTTTTGCCGTGTCTCCGCCAGCCTCTGCCGCGCACATTCCCGCGCCGTCGGCGAAAGATCGTACCCCACGCCGTGGTGCCCACGCCGCGACAAAGCGACAAGGATCTCACCGCCACCACAGCCGATATCGGCGATGCGGCGGCATCGGGTCCGGTCGATCATACTCAGGACTGCGCCTTCACGCAGAAGGTATCGGGGAAGCAGCATCAGGACCTCCTGAGAGCTTCGCGCAGAAATTGGTCATAGCGGGCAGCTACATTGGCCCAGGAATACTCCTGCGCTATCGCGCGGCTTTTTTGCCCCATGCGCGGCAGATCGTCCCGATGCTCCAGCATAGTGAGGATAGCCCGTGCCAGCGATTCCGGGTTTTTGTACTCTACCAGAAAGCCGCTTTCGCCGTTCCTCACGTAGGTGCGGTTGCCGGGATGGTCGCTGGCCATGATCGGCAGCCCGTATGCGCCGGCCTCGATCATGGCAAGGGAAGAGCCTTCCCGATCCCCGTAGAACAGGTATGCGTCCGAGCTCAGGAAATATTCGCCGAGTCGCTCATACTCCACCCGTCCCAGCAACGAGACGTTTTCGAAAATAGAATGTTCCTCCAGCACCTGCCGGATCTCATCTTCCGCCCGGCCGTAACCGACGATCCGCAGATGGAAGTCGCTCCGCTTGGAGCGGACGATGCTGAGCGCCGTGACGATCTCGCGGAAGCCCTTGCGGAGCACCAGTCTGCCGATGGAGAGCAACTGCAGGTCGGCGCCATTCCTGTTCGGATGCGCCTCTTCCGGAGGCAGCACCGTGCCGTTGGGAATAGCCGTAAAACGCCGGTGATTGAGATACGGCTCAACCAGATCCTCCAGTCCTTCGCACACGACGACTGCCCGCGAACGATTAACCACCAGACGGAAAACCGAGGTCAAGTACCGCACATAGTTCTTCATCGTCGATTCGAGTCCCGGCGTATCGCCGGCGTCCACGAACACCACGGATGGAATGTTGAGGAGCTTCGAGAGGATGAGCCCGATCAGACCTGACGGGATGGCAAAGATCGGAAACAGCATCGTATATCGCCGCTTCCGGGCGAGGGCCAGCATCTGGGGCAGCCCCAGGCAAAAATAGCTCAGGAGTTCAAAGAGGGAGGAATCGGCCGTCGAGCGTCGGGCCGTGGCGAAGCGATACACGTCGAAGCCGTCGCAGTGCTCATATTCGGGAAATTCCGTGCCTATCCGGGCGGTCAGTATGTCAACTTCCCAACCCAGCTTGCTGAGTTCCGCGGCCAGCTTTTCAGCCATGATCGTACCGCCGCTCAGGACGGGGAAATACTCATGAGTGATAATCGCCAACCGCTCGGGCGGGCCGGGTCGCAATGTTTTCGGATCGACAGCTACCATCCGCGCCGTATCGCATCAACGACCTGCTCGCGCTCTTCCTGCCCGACCCAGTATCCGATCGGAATACAAACCATGTCTCGGGTGAACGCATCGACACAGGGCAGTGGCGCCGAGAACTCACGAAACATGGTGTGACCGTCATTCCGCGCATGGACCTGGGAGACGGACACGTTGCGCTGGTTGAGAGCCTGCATGAATGCCCCGCGTTTTTCCACGAATATCGTATAGAGCCAGTATGCCGAAAGACGATCCTGCGGCCATTGGCAGAGCCGCACCCCCGGCACGCCGGACAGCGCCCGGTCGTAAAAGGCGGCAAGTTCCCGGCGTTGCGCCAGGAGCGGATCAAGATGCGGGAGCTGGACGAGGCCGATTGTCGCCGCAACGTCATTCATGTGGAACTTGTAGCCCCATTCCTCGATGTCCGCCTCGCAACGGAAATCGGCCCGCGGCTGTTCCCGGTCGATTCCGTACCAGCGGAGCAGCTTGCCGCGCCGATAATCTTCGTCGGCCTTGCAGAGCAGGGCGCCGCCGTCAACTGTGGTAATGTGCTTGATTGCCTGAAAGGAAAAACAGACGAAGTCGGAATGCTGGCCGATCTTCCGGCCGTTGTACTCTGCTCCGCATGCATGGGCAGCATCTTCAATCACCTTGAGATTGGCCGCTTTGGCAATGGCGTCGATTTCGCCAAGGTCGACCGGCAGCCCCCCCCAATGCACGACTACGATGGCCTTGGTCTTATCAGTGATCTTGCTCTTTACGGAAGCCGGATCGATATTGCCCGTATCCGGGTTGATGTCGGCCCATACGATCTTCGCCCCATTGGCAAGGATAGGTTCGTTTGTTGCCGTGCAGGTCATGGCCGTCGAGATCACTTCATCCCCATATCCCACGCCGGCAAGCCGCAGCGCCAGATGAATCGCCGATGTGCAACTGTTCAACGTAAGCACGCGGGGGTTTCCGAAATAGTCTCCCAACTCGCTCTCGAATTGCTTGACCTTGGGCCCCTCACCGATGTAACCGCTCAAAAGCGTCTCATTGACAGGCCCGGTCACGGACTCAGGCATATGCACCTTGAAAAGGGGAATCATCGTATAAACTCCTGTTCATTACGGCGTTAGAACTGCTGTGGCCGCTGCACCATCGCAATTGGCAACGAAACAACAAAAACCGGATGGTTTAAACCTGCCCGATTTCAGATATATCACAGGTCCTGAAAAAAAATAAGACCAAATGGATCGGCAGCTCGGGTGGCGTACCGGCCGGAGCGCTATCCCGATTCCGGCATGAGCCCATGTCCGGCAGTGGCGGAGAATGTCGCCAAAACACGTGGCCGGTCCTCTGAGGCCCTCACGCGGGCAAGGCCGGCAGTTCCGAGCACTCCACCTGCGAGGCGGGCAGAAACGGTGCTGCGCTGGCCACGCACCTAACCGGCTTTGCTGCGTTTGAACGTGGCTTGTACCAGGTGATAGAAACCCTTGAAAATATTAATGAAGTCACCCGGCGACTTGATGCGGTTCATATACCCCCAGATGATTCTTGGGCGTAGGAAAAAAAGGAGGTTTGCCCGTTTCTGCAACTTCTTCATCTCTTCAGCGGATCGCCCCTCAGGGAAATAGAGCGGCAGGAAATCGGCATAGCCTCCCATCAGGCTCAGCTTTGTCCAGTCGATAGTTTCCGGGTCAATACGCCTTTCCCGGATGGCAGTATCCCACAGTTCGGTCCCCGGGAACGGGGTGGCAATGGAAAACCTGACCTGGTCCAGGGGGAGACTGTAGGCGAATTGTATGGTCCGCCGCGATTCTTCCCGCGTCTCGGTAGGCAGTCCCAGGATAAACGAGGCCCGCGACTTTATGCCCACCTTATGAATAAGCTCGACCGTCTTTTTTGTCTGTTCGAGCGTGATGTTTTTCTTGATCAGGTCGAGCAACCTCTGGTTGCCCGATTCCAGACCCAAAGAGATAATGGAACACCCCGCCTGCTTCATCGCCGTCAGTATTTCCTCGTCCAGGACATCGACCCGTGCTTCGGTCCACCAGTTGAACCTGGCCGGATAGCCCCTCCTGACAAACTCGGCGCAGAGCTCCAGGGTTCTCTTCCTGTCCACCGCGAAGTTGTCGTCAAAGATCATCAGCTGATTGATCCGGTAATGCTCGAGGTAGTATTCGATCTCCTCGATGACACTCGGAATCGAACGAAGCCGGTAGGTGCGCTTCGTCAGCAGCTTATTGGCGCAGAATACGCAGTCGTACGGGCAGCCCCGCGAGGTGATGAGGAGTCCGAGCCGGCTGCCGGTGCGCATGTCGGGACTTATGCGGTATTTCTCAATGGGAACCAGGTCCAGGGCCGGCATGGGATACCCATCCAGGTCTGCGGCAATGGCCCTGTCGGGATTGTGGGTCAATTCCGACCCGTCTTTGAACGACACCCCGGAAATGCCGGCAAAGGGACCCTGTTTCAGGAATGCTGCGCATATGTCCAGAAAGGTTTCTTCACCTTCGCCCCTGACGACCACATCGACATTTTCATCGTTCAGGAGGTCCTGCGGCCGCAGACTGGCATGAACACCGCCAACCGCAACCAGCGCCCGGGGGTTTTTCCGTTTGACAATACGCGCGGTTTCCAACGTGCTGTAGACCAGGGCCGACTGGCAGGTTATGCCGACGACATCAGGCTTCAGGTCATCGAGGAACACTTTAAAATCCCGTTCCTCCACCTGCGAGTCGTAAATCCTGACATCACATGCGGGCAGGTGTTTGCGCAGATATGCCGCAATATAGAGAAGACCTATGGGGGGGAACACCCAGCCAACCTTTGCCAGCCCCCCCATGTATCTCTTGATATCGTATGGTGGATTTACCAGTAGAATTCTCATTCCGCACCTTTACGAACAATTATTTAAAAATATTACCGTATTTTGTCCATACCTGTAATTTTGCGCTCTTTTAGCGAAACAATCTAGCCCGCTTACGTTTTTAGGGCAAGAGAGAAAATACCGCCGGATGGAAAAGCTGCGCCGCATTAACGAACATGCGGACCTAAATTTTTCGTTTAAAAATTCGCGAAAATAATATATTGTTTGAGGCCGTCGCTCACTCTTGGCAACAGATTGCGACAGGGCTGGCCCGGTTTATCGGCTGGAGCTCGAACAGCTTGACAACCCACAGGAAACAACACTTCCATTTTGAGGAGATGACCATGAAAAGATCACTATGCTTGTTTTCGATTTTCATATTGATGGCCCTGGGCTGCAGCAAGGCGGAAACAAAGCTTGTCGGCAAATGGAAAAGCGGTGAAGTCAATGGCTTTGTAGCGGAATTCAAAAAAGATCATACCGGGACCACCTTCAGCCCCATTCCGGGCCACGCGGGAATGGCGTCGACAGAGACGGCAAAAACACCCTTTACCTGGACTGTTTCCAGTGACGGCACGGTTAAGATCAATGAAGCTAAAGATGCTTACTCCGGCAAACTGGCGGGAAACAAGCTGGAAATAGAAGTGAACGGTGCGAGAACCATCTTGGAGAAGGCAAAGTAATGCCCTTTTCTTCCCCCTGTGCCTCATGATTGCGGATGAGGAAACCGTGCACGACCGGACCAAGGCTATAACGTCATACCTCCGGCCAGAGCGGAAAGCCTTGTTTGCCCTTACCGTAACCCTGCTGTTCCTGATGTATGCCGGTTTCACCTCATTTCACCATGAGATGTGGCGGGATGAAATGGGCCCGTGGCTCATTGCCCGGGACAGCCGGACGCTGCTCGACATATTCCACAACATCCGTTACGACGGCCACCCCGCTCTCTGGTATATTTTGATCTGGCCGCTCCCGCGCATTACCACCAACCCGGAATCGATACTGCTGTTGAACCTCGCCATCTCCGGGGGCGCCGTTTTTCTCATCGCCAGGGCAGCGCCCGCCCCCTGGTGGCTCCGGCTGGCAGCCGCCCTGGGGTACTATCCCGTCTATGAATACGGGGCCATCGCCAGAAACTATTCTCTCGGGCTACTTACCTTGTTCGCCTTTTGCGCCGTATTCCGGCACCGGTACGAGCGGCCCTTTTTGCTCGGCACCCTGCTGCTGCTGGCGGCCAATACGAGCATGCTCGCCTGTCTGCTTGCAATAGCCGCCCTTGTCGTGCTGACCGTCGAGACGGCAACGCATCGGTCCACGCCGGACAAAAAAGGCCTCTGGCCCGGGTTGGCCATCGCTGCCGCGGGGATACTCTTCTCGGTCTACAACATGATCCCCCCCCCGGATACCGGATATGCGATGGGCTGGCACTTCGGATTCGACCCGGCTAAACTGGCGCGGGTGCTGAAGAATATGACGGCGGCCTATCTCCCGCTTCCAAAACCTGGGCCTGGTTTCTGGGAAAGCGAGCTCCTTGCCGCATTTCCCGCTTATCGTGAATTTTCCTGGATCGGCGCTCCCCTGATCCTTGCCGCTGTCTCACTTGCCCTCCTGCGACGCCCCTTGGCGCTCCTCTATTACCTGACCGGCAGCCTGGGGCTTTTGGCCTTCTTTTATGTGAAGCATATCGGCTACCTGCGCCACCATGGCTTTCTTTTTCTCTGTTTCGGAACCGCCCTGTGGCTTGCCGGGGCCATGTCGCCCGTCTCCCTGCCAGAAGCCCTCGACGCTGCGTCACGATTCGCGGAACGGGCCGTTGCCCTCATGCTGACGACACTTTTGGCGGTACACATGGCAGGGGCCGCAATTGCGGCTACCGGCGAGTACCGGTACACCTTCTCTGCGGCCAAGGCCACCGCCGACCTGATCCGCGAACGCGGACTGGACAAACTGCCGCTGCTTGCCGACCTGGACGTCACCGGCATGCCGGTGGTTGGCTATCTTGACAAGGCCTCGGCGTATTATCCCTGCGGCGACCGTTTCGGATCGTACATCGTTTGGGATACCGCCCGCATGCTGCACTCCGTCGTTTGGGACCGGATCACGCCGCTTGCGGAGCGCTCCGCTTCACCCGTGGTTGTGGTTGTCGATGAATTCGTCATGAGGAAATTCCCGCTACCTGCGGAGTGGCGACCGAAACTGCAACTCATCGGGTGCCGCAACGCCGACGTTGTTAATGACGAGAGCTACTGCGCGTACCTTTTTGCCCCGGACGGACGATTGCACCCATGAAGCGAGAAAATGGACCATCCCGCCGCAAGCTGCGAGGCATTTTAAAATACGGGATCCTGGAATAAGGGCATCATGAATCGCTCGATTCGCATACAAGCATGCTTCTGTTTCTTCCTCAGCGTGTTGACGATCACCGTATTCCGGGGGGTGCTCGGCAACGATCTTTTGAACTACGACGATTTCCAGTACGTTACCAGCAACCGGCATGTAACCTCCGGCCTTTCGCCGGAGAATGTCATCTGGGCCTTTACGTCGGGCTATGCCGCCAACTGGCACCCCATCACCTGGCTTTCCCACATGCTGGATGTGGAAATGTTCGGCATGGACGATCCGCGCGGACCTCACCTCGTCAACCTGCTCTTCCATACGGCCAACACATGCCTGCTTTTCCTCATTCTCAGCAGAATTACGGGAGCTGCCTGGCGAAGCCTCCTCGTGGCAGCGCTTTTTGCCGTACACCCGCTCCACGTGGAATCCGTGGCCTGGGTTGCGGAACGCAAGGACGTCCTCTCGACGTTCTTCGGAATGCTGACGCTCCTGGCGTACTCCCGGTATGTCCAAAGGCGTACGGCGTGGCTCTACCTGGTGCTGTGCTGCTGTTTCCTTCTGGCCCTGATGAGCAAACCGATGGTGGTGACCCTGCCGTTTGTCATGCTGCTTCTGGATTACTGGCCGTTGCAACGTCTTGGGCCCCGGGAAGGCAAAACACCGGCCGAACCGCATCAAACCGGTAAAATAGTGCCGGTTCCCCGTTTGATCATCGAAAAACTCCCGCTGTTTGCTTTTGCGCTGCTCTCCTGTTGCATCACCATTGCCGTGCAAAGGACCGAGGCGATGCACACCCTGCAGGCGACCCCCCTGCCATTTCGCATCGGCAACGCGCTTGTCGCCTACCTGCGCTACCTGGGCAAAACGGCCTGGCCGCAGGATCTGGCCGTCCTTTACCCCCTCCCCAAAACCATACCGCTGCTCCAGGGCTCGGGCACCGGCCTGTTGCTGCTGCTGGCTTCCTGCGCCATATATTACCTGTCACACAAACGCGCCTACCTGCTCGTCGGCTGGCTGTGGTTTCTCGGCACACTCGTGCCGGTCATCGGCATAGTACAGGTGGGCCTGCAATCCATGGCGGATCGTTATACCTATTTCCCCTTGATCGGGATATTCATCATGCTCGTATGGGGCGGCGCGGATTTGGCGGTACGTTGGCCGTCCTGGCGTATTCCGCTTGCCGTGGCGGCGGCGGCACTCGTGGCGGCGTATAGCGTCATTACCTGGAGATACGAGCGATCATGGGTGAACAGCACGGAACTGTTCAGCCACACAATCGATGTCACTACCGACAATTACTACGCCCATTATATGCTCGGTAATGCCCTGTTTGGAGAGAACCGGTTTCAGGATGCCCTTGATCATTACAGCGCGGCGCAACGGCTGGAACCGCGGTTCGCCGATGTCTATATCAATATGGGGATCATTTATGCGAAGCAGGGGCGCCGGGCCGAGGCCATAAACTGTTTTACCACGGCGCTCTCACTGAAACCGGGATCGAAGGACGTCCACTACAACATTGCCGTTGCCCTCCAGGCTCAGGGAAGAACGGAAGAAGCCATGGCCCATTACAACGAGGTGCTGCGCCTTGACCCGGAAAATTTTGGCGCACAGTATAATCTGGGGACGGTACTTATGGGACTGAAGAGATGGGATGAGGCAATAGGCCATTTTACTGAGGCGGTACGATTGAGGCCCGAGTCTGAGGACGCGCGCCGGAGCCTGCAGATGTGCCTGCAAAAGAAGGCGGGCACAGGGCATGACTGATGCGCGCAAACAGCTTGCTCTCAGCCTGGGGCTCATTACCATGCTTGTACTGCTGGTATATGGCACGACCCTCCGCCATGGCTTTGTGTGGGACGACAACGATATCATCGTCAACAACCCCCTGCTGGGCAACCTTGGCAACATACCCCGGTTTTTCCTCACGGAAGACAAGGTCGCGACCGCAACCGGCTACTACCGGCCCTTGACGTATGTATCCTTTGCTCTGGATCGGGCTTTGTGGGGATTGAATCCGACCGGATTCAAAATTACCAACCTGGTCCTCCACACCCTGGTGGCACTACTCCTCTACGCCGTCACATTGGCGCTGTTCAAAAAGGAACGGCTCGCCCTCGTTACCGCCGTGATCTTCGCCCTGCACCCGCTAGCCGGCGAGACCGTGAACTTTCTCGCCGGCGGGCGGAATACCCTTCTCGCCGCCTGCTTTACCTTGCTGTCGCTGCTCATGTACCTAAAGGGGAAAACCGTACCGGCAGTCGCTTGCTTCACGCTGGCGATTTTTTCAAAGGAGTTCGCTCTGCTGTTGCCTATGGTTTTCCTCATGTGCGATTATCGACTACAACAGAGAAAAATTCGCCTGCCCCCCCTGATACCGTACCTGATTCCGGTGGCCTGTTATCTCACGCTCCGGTCATTTGCCGTCCAGAAGGCCAACTTCCTCGATAAAATCCATTTTTCCGGCCAGTTGTGGTTGACGCCGTATCTCGTGGTACGCTACGCGCTCAACATGATCTTCCCCTTTCAGCTCAAGGTCATGTATGACGAGCGCACTACCATGTTTGCCTGTATAATCTGTCTGCTCGTGGTGATTCTTTTACTGGGTGCCGTTTTTCTCGGCAGGAAATACGATGTGTTCATATTCTCGGACTACTGGTTTCTCCTCTTCCTGCTGCCCGTCATCAACATCATACCGATTCCGGCAAATTCCCTGATCGCCGACCGGTATGCCTACTTTTCGCTGATGGGGTTTTCGCTGGCCCTGGCGGCGCTCATGTGCAAAGCCACGACGCGGGTCATGGCCGTTGCCGTCGTGCTCGTCTGCTCGGCATATGCCCTTGCCGATTACCGGCAAAACCGTGTCTGGAAGGACGACACGACATTTTTCACCCAAATGACAAAAGATGCGCCGGAAATGTTCATAGGATATCGGAATCTTGCCCTTAATTATTACGACAAGGGGGACATGGCAAACACCGAACATTTTCTTGAAATCGCCTGTGCCAAGCCGGACATCCCCCCCTCGTATCTGGTCGGCGCCGCCAGCATCTTTCTGGAGTCGAACAAGCTTGACAAAGCCGCTGCCCTGCTGCTCAAGTCCCTGGAACGGGACCCCGCCAACCCGGAAACGTACCTGCTGCTAAAAATGATTTACGAGCGGAAGGGCAATAAAGCCCTGGCCGGCTCCTACCTTGCCAGGGCCCGGAAAGCTATCCCGGATCTGGAGACCGAGTTGGGTAAAATGGCCGAGGACTTCTGCCGCGAAGGGGAAAGGTTTATCTCGGAACGCAGGTATGCCCATGCGGCGAACATCCTGCGCCGGGCGCTCCTGGTCAAGCCCGACTTTGTCCCGGCGGTTGTCGCCCTGGGACGAGTGAAGTATGAGCAGGGAGACTTCCCGGGCGCAACGGGATACCTTGAAAGGGCCCTGGCCCTTGACCCTGCAAACGCCTCGGCCCGGCGCTATCTCTCGTTGCTGCGCCAAAAGCAGCAGGAAACAAGGCCCGTGCCGTAGGAACCGGAGGACCAGCCCAACGACAGGTCCACCGGGGAGAAACCAGGGGGGTCTGCCTGCTCCCTGCAGCCCCGGAAGCGGTATAAGGCTACGGAGCCGAAACCGGCATCTCTGAGGTACCTGGTGGTGATGATATGCCCGACTGCGCTTTTCCCCGGGAAGTTTCCGCACTCCTGGTCGCATGACAGGCAGCGCGGCGGATTCGCGGAGAGCTTTGTCAGCATTGTCGTGACGGCCCGTTGCGGGTCCGGCATAAAGATCCGACGACGTATCGCACAAGCGTTTGCTATGAGAATACTATGACCGACACACAAAAAACCCACCTGTATCGCTGCCTCTTTATAGCGGCTGTTCTTCTGCTCGTCTACGGGAACACCCTTAATCATGAATTCGTCTGGGATGATACCGATTTAATCGTTTACAACCCGCTTCTGGAAAAACTGAGCAACATTCCCCGGTTCTTCTTTCTCGAAGACCGATTTGAAACACCCACCGGGTATTATCGCCCCATGACGTATGTTTCATTTGCTCTGGACCGGGCGGTGTGGGGCGTCAATCCCGTCGGCTTCAATATCACCAACCTCTTTCTCCACATCCTGGTCGCCCTGATCTTCTACCGGGTCGTCGTCGCACTCTTCAACAGGGAAAACCTTGGATTTGTAGCCGCACTGGTGTTCTCATTGCACCCACTTGCCGTGGAAACGGTGAATTTTCACGCCGGCGGCAGGAATACCCTTCTTGCCGCCTGTTTTTCATTGCTCTCGTTACTCTTTTATATAAAGAGAAAGCATATCCCCGCGGCCGCATGCTTGACTGCCGCGCTTTTTTCAAAAGAATTTGCCCTGATCATGCCGGTAATATTCATTCTGTACGATTACCGCATCCGGCAGGAAAAACTCAAATTCGCCAGCTATACACCGTACCTCATTCCGGTCATCGCTTACCTGGCGCTCCGGTCGTTTGCCGTTTCAAAAGCGAATTTTCTCACGACAATACATTTCTCCCGGCAGCTGTTGCTGGCGCCACTCTTTGTGGTTCGCTACCTCATCAACATGGTAGTGCCTTTCCGGCTTAAAGTTTATTATTCAGGGCACGTGGAGACCTACATCGCAATCCTGTGCCTGGCGGGTGTGCTCCTGTTGGTATGCGCGATCTATATTTTCAGAAAAAACTCCGAACTCTTTATCGCTATCTGCTGGTTCCTTCTCTTTTTACTTCCGGTCATCAACGTCGTCCCGCTGCCTTCTTCGGCCTTGATGGCCGACCGCTACGCCTATTTTGCCCTCATGGGTTTCGCTCTTGCCCTGGCCACCTTCCTGTGCACATGGAACTCCCGGGTGATGGCGTGCAGTGTCTTGTTGCTCTGCGCACTCTATTCCGTGATCGACATCAAACAGAACAATGTCTGGAAAAACGATTTTACCCTGTTCACACAGATGACAAAAGACGCTCCGGAAACGTACTTTGGCTTTGGCGCTCTCGGCCTCTATTATTACGACAGAGGCGACCTCGCGACCGCTGAACGCTATTTGACCGTTTCCTGCTCCAAACCCGATTTCCCAACCTCCCACAAATTCTTTATCGCAACCGTCTTTTACGAGGCAAACAGGCTCGACAAGGCTGAGCCTTTGCTCCTCAAATCGATTGAATCATTGCCGCCGTATCTGGAATCCTATGCGCTTCTGGAAGTGATCTACAAAAAACGGGGGGACGCGAAGCGTGCCCAAATATGGCACGACAAAGCGGCTGCCGCTATACCCGATGAGGAGAAAACGAGAGTTCAATTGGCCGGTTCGCTCTGCACTGCGGGGGAACAGTTCATTAACGACCGGCGTTATATACTGGCGGCTAACAGTCTGTGGCGCTCACTACTGGTCAAACCGGATTTTGTGCCGGCACTGGTCGCCATGGGACGCCTGGACTACGAGCGGGACGATTATGCAAGCGCAACAGATTACCTGGTAAAGGCCGCAGCCCTTGACCCGTCGAATGCCACAGCCCACTACTATCTTTCATTGGTGTATCAAAAACAGGGCGAAGCGACCAAAGCACGGGATGAAATGGATAAATACCGGGAAACCGGAACTCTCCCGAAACAGTAACCAGAGACATCCAGGCATGGGGCCGAGCTTCACGGTGCAACGCCATTACTGGTAAAAAAAGACGCCTATGGCTATCAGTACAGTTTATAGACTCGATACCCGCCCGAAGAGTAAACGGGCCTCTCCAGCAGTGCCAACGGCCATGACAGGGTATCTTCAGGATTGAGAAGGTACCAGCGCAACCCCTGCTTCCTGGCGTATACCGCTATGTCTTCCATTTTTGTGAGCCGCTTTAATCCCTCGACTTCCTGTTTTCGCACGCCAAAAATCGGTCTGTACCCCGAAGCGGGGTTATATCTGGGAAAAACAAGGAACTGCTGCCTCTCGGACAAAGCCGACACGACAAAGAGCGGATCATTTTGAGAATCCTGGACTATGTCGCTACGCTCACTGTGGGTGCGGATATACTCGACTGAATCAACAAGATTTTTCGGCACCAGGATATTTGTCAACGGCAACTCGGAAATGCTCTGAATGTTTTCAGTAAATATCCGCACCCATAGGGTGCGGCTTTGAAATTCGCCCTCCATAGGAGGGCCAGGCCAGCCCCCGAGGGGGCTGGCCTGGAAGCTGTGCCGCTTCGTCAGATTAATCGCTTAACTGTAACTGTTCCATTTGTTGTTCTTTCTTTTCTTGGTAGCGGACATACTTGCGTATCATGTCCGCATCCAGACCAACACTGTCAACGCAGCAGCCCTTGGCCCAAAAGTGGTTGCCCCAATATGGCTTCCTCTTCAGGTGCCGAAACTGCTGGAAGAGCTTCATCGACGTTTGCCCTTTCAGCCGGCCTAACAGATCGGATATCGACAGCTGCGGCGGTATCATCACCACCAAATGCAAGTGGTCTGGATGGACATTCAGCTCTACTACCTCGCATCCAGCATAACCACAAATTGCCGTTATCCCCTTTTCTGCGGCCTCTTTCACCGCCCCTTGCAATACGCGGTAGCGATACTTTGGAACCCATACGATGTGGTACTGACAATGCCATATCGTATGTGATAACTTTCGAAACCGGCTGCTCACTGTGACCTCCTTGTTCTCGAAGTTGCGACAACAGCTCGTTTACAAGGATAGCAGTGAGCGGCTTTCAGCCATACCTATTCAGGACCGGCATAGCCAGTCCACATTACCACGCCCACAGGGCGTGGGTTTCTACTTCACACTAAAAACTTGCCACGCTGCTTCGAGTGACTCCTCCCTGTTTCTCAAAAAGCCTTGATTGCAACCTGGCGTCGCGATTATAATAATAGCTGAAGATCGGCCTTCAGTCCGGGCAACCACCACACGCGTTCCCTTGCAGGGCAGGGGAGCGGGAGAGATAGCCGTTCGTCGCTATTATGAGGACAGATGTCATGACAAGATTGTTCTTTCTGGTGGTATTGTTTGCCGTCGTGGCATTGCCGTGCTTTGCCGGGCAGGGGACTATCCGGGAGACCGACACGCAGATCATCATTGAATACTGGGGTGGAGAAGACGATGCCAGAGCCGCCGAGGCTCACCGGGCAGAGCTGAAAGCAGAGGCAGTGGAGGAAAAAAGGAATGAGGAGCTCAGAAAAAAGCAAGAGGATTCGCAGATAAAGTCACATGAAGAAAAGATGACACGTGCAGCGCGTAAGGCAGCGGCACGAGGCTATTGAGGATCACGGGAAACGGTGAGGTCGATCCCGCGGAAATCAACCCTTACCTTTTTCCGGGAGCGGGTGTTTGTCTTTCTTTCTTCTGAGCCAACTGTAAATTCAATCTGGCCGTTTCAAGACCCGGATTTAACTGCAATGCCTTGGCGAAATACCCTACGGCCTGGTCAGGGTGGCCCTGCTGCGCCAGGAGCATACCGATATTATTATAACACTCGGCATTTTCGGGCGCTAACTCGATGGCTTTATGGTAGCTGTTCAGGGCATCATCAATTTTGCGGAGTTTTCCCAAGGCAAGCCCCATATTGTAATATGCCTTCCAGTCTTGAGGTTTACGCTTGATTACCTCCTCAAAATAGCCGACCGCTTCGCTGCTTTTTCCTTCATTGTCCAATAAGCTCCCGAGATGGAAATATAAGAGATCGATCTCCGGGTTATCGGGATAGCTTTTTATGGCATTCTTGAACTGCTCGATGGCGAGTTGTGTCGCTCCCTGCCTTTCATACGCCAGGGCCAGAGCATAACTGGAAAAATAATTATCCTTCGTGACCTCTATCGCATGGGCCAGGAGGCTCGCATTGTCCTGCCAATAACCCAACTGGGCCCACGTGGCGACTGAAAAAAACAGGAGTAGTCCGCCGGCCGAGAAGCTTATTGCTTTCCTGAGTTTCGGCACTCTTTGCCACAGCTCGCCCGCCCCCCAGCTCACCATCATGAATAGGCCGATATAGGGTATGTAGGTGTACCGATCCGCCATTGCCTGTGTGCCGACCTGGATTAAGCCGATAACCGGCAACAGTGTGACCAGATACCAAAGCCAGCCTGTTACCAGCCAGGGATAATCATGTACATGTTTTACAGAAATATACAGAACGGAGCTTATCAAAAATAATGCGCAGAGCGCTTTCCAGGCCGGAATGGGGGCATAGGGGTAAAAGATAGCCAAATCCAGTGGGTAAACCATTTTCGACACGTAGTCGATTGCGGACCAGAGCGCATTGTTGACGCGCATGATGATCGAGTGCTTGGCCAGAGAGGTTACGGCGCCACCATGGCTCTGTGCGTAGAAGGTTATGACTGAAGAGGCTAACGAGAGCGCCAGGTAGGGGACCTTTTCAGCCAGAAGGTTGCTAAAGGGAACACCGGACCCATCGCATGGCTTGTCACCTTGTGCCATTTTCATCGGTGACTGCATTTTAAAACGCCCAAAGGGCCAGAAATCGAGTAGCAGCAGGATAACAGGGATTGTTACCAGCATCGGCTTGGCCATCAACCCCAGCGCAAATGCCAAGAGGGAAAGAACGTACATGCTGCGTTTGGACTTCTGTACATAAACACCGTAGCAAATCAGGGTAATCATCCAAAACAAAGCGCTCAGAACATCTTTGCGCTCGGATATCCACGCAACCGATTCCACGTGAAGAGGGTGAAGAGCAAAGCATGCCGCCACGAATGCGCTTCTCCAGAGGGTGCCGGTCATCACGTTGAAAAGAACAAAAAGCAAAACTGTGCTCAGTGCATGGAGAATCACGTTAACCAGGTGGTATCCGCGCGGGTCCGTGCCGAACAGTTGGCTGTCGGCCATGAGGGAAATCCACGTGAGGGGGTGCCAGTTGCTTGCATGGAATGAGGTGAAGGCCCAGGTGATGGAATCGACGGTCAGCCCCGCGGCCACCTGTGAATTTTCCGATACGTAATCCCTGTCATCGATCTCGCAGAAAGGGAAATTCGCAACCTTTGCATAGATGGCAACGGTAATGACAACGAGGGCGAGTATAATTGCCATTTTAGGATGAATTTTCATCTTACGCATTCCTTAGGGAAGCACATATGACATGCGATGGAATCCGGGTCATACTGCCGATACGTCCCTTCTCCTGTACACCTCAACCCCGCAGACAATCGACAACAAGACTACGCCCAGGAGGGTCAATGCCGCTCCGATCCTATAGGATGGCGGCGCATAGAGGAACGTAACCGAATGTTTGCCAGCAGGGACATAGACAGCCCTATAGGAGTAATTTGCCTGATGCAATTTAACCTGGCGATTATCTATCCGCGCATGCCAGTCCGGGGTATACAGGTCGCTCATGACAAGGATCCCCGGCCTGTCGCTGGCGACATTCAGAACGACTTTGTCGGGGGAGAAGGCGACCTGTTGCACGGAATATTCGGCTGGAGAACCTGGCGAGGGCACAAGCGGGGTTTCCGGAGCTTCATCGAGAAAGACCTTCCTGCGGAAATCCGTTTTTCTGTCGAGCATTTTATCCAGCATGGCCCTGCGGTCAGAGACGACCTCGCTGTCGTAGACCATGAATGCCCTCGGCAAGACCCGCACATTTTCGTAGATGGCAAAGTATCTGTTCTCAAAAAGCATCTTGAACTTGTCTGCGGGGAGATCACGCGGCGAAATGACGTACTTGACATTGAGAAAATCGACCAGCGGCCAGTTCGGGTCCCACTGTTGCCTGGAATCTGTCTGACCGCCGAAACTCCGCCCCCCCTGGGCAAGGTACAGATCCGAAAACCCCTGGTACACGGGAGCGTCATAGCCGGCCACGTCGGCAATCCCATAGGCGGCGCCGTAGTTGGGATAAAAATAGCCATCCGTCGTCAGAATCCGGTAGGGCTCCCGCTCCCATTTCCTCAACAGCTCAACAGCAGGGGCAGCCGGCAGAATGTCGGCCTCGCTAACCGCAGGATTATAGCCCCACCCGAGCGCACATAACTCGAATGCCGTCAGAGCAATCAAAGCGCCGGGGAAAAGACGGTTCAACCGCGCGCTGCGCTGGCTGATGAGATAGCCGAGGCTCAGGGCGACTGCAATGGCGAGGGGGAGATATGTCCTCCATTGCCGAAACGCGAAGACGGACTGAAGGATTCTTTCACCGAAGGTCCCAGGAGGAATGTCGTTTGCCACCGTGACTTTCAAGGAAATGATCAATAGGAAAAAGACTATGGTTGCGAAAGGGATGGCGAGGGCGGCGTATGACCGTTTTTTTTCACCCTGGCCGGGTTTCAGACGGCTTATGAGAAGATCATAGCCAAACCCGGCCATGACGGCGGCCAGAAAGACGAAGGGAAGCCTAAACCTCTTGCTGGGCGCCATGGAAAACACCGGGAGGTGGCTGATGACCTCGAAACAGGGGAGGTGCCAGGCAACCCCGATGCAGAAAATGGCCAGCAAAGAGATGATGAGGTGCGGCAGCCGTTTCGAGCCGGCAAAGAGGGCGCAGCAAGCCAGCACCAGGGGCGCCAGCCCAAAGTATACGGACTGCTCATTATAATTCTGAAAGTTCGTGAAAGGCCAGATGTAGCTGTGGTCGAGCGGGTTACCGAAGAAGTTGGGACAGATAAGCGTGACGGCCGTGGCAAGGTTCGCCACCCACTCCGGCGAGTAGAAGAGAGATCCCCCCCCGCCGCCGCCTCGCCCTCCATGGGCAAAGGTCGAGCTGTGCAGCATAAAATCAAGAAACGGCAGCAATTGGATTCCGCTCAGGACCGCTCCGAGCACGACAGCCAGCAGGAAGCAGCACAGCATGCCGCCCTTTTCCCGCCAGCTCGATTCCAGAACCGCCACTCTTGCCAGAAAGTAAAGCGAAAACACCGCCAGAATCTGAAATGTCGTCTCGGGGTGTCCGCCCAGCAACGCCAACCCCATGCCGGCTCCGAGCATGGCGGTGCGGAAGAGGCTCCGCTGCACGAGCAGTTTTTCGCCCGCCCACATCAGAAAAGGGAGACAAACAAGGACATTTGCCAGCGGAAATCCCACCCAAACGATCATCGGTCCGGAAAATGCAAACGTTATGGCGGCGACCAGGGCTCCCTTGTTGGACACATTCAGCGTACGGCAAAAGAGGAAGGTGAAAAAACCCGCAAAGAGCAGATTAAAAAAAACCCGGATGGTTGCCACCGTCCCCGGCGCGAGGAAACGGAGCAACAGGTTGGGCGGGTAGAACAGTGACGATTGGGCGTTTGCAACCAGGGGCTGTCCGGTAAAAATGTACGGGTTCCAGAGCGGGGCGTGCCCTTCGGCCTGCAACGTTTCCGCGGCAACCCGGTGCCAAACGTAAAACTGTTCGATTTCGTCGCTCAACAGGGTGTTTTGTGGCGGTGCGGGGGGGGTTTTGCCGATAAACAGAAAGGGATTGCTATTGGGAATATCCCCGGGGACGATCACCTTTCCCTGGAAGAATACCGGCCAGAAGAGTACCGCCGCGACAAGGCAGAGACAAATAAAGGCTGCGGTCTTCTTTGACGTGACTAACGGGGACGGGGCATGCACAAACTGGCCACCTTCTTTGCAGGAGCTTCAAAATCACTGCCCCCTTGAGACCGGGCCGGCGCATGAGGCCGGTCTCAAGGGGGCAGCCGTGTTCTTTCAGCGTCCGATGGTAGTGTAATAGGAAGTGTACTGGTCAATCACCCGTTGATCCCAATCATAGTCGGGCTTGATCACCATTTTCCCCGTCTTGTCTATGTAGCCGCACTTTTCCCCCAGCTTTACCGGTGCGAGGCCTTTGACGAAGATCGAACCGGCGTCGTATTTGGGCTCTATGACCATTTTGCCCTGTTTGTCCATATATCCGACTTTCTTGCCCTCCATGACCGGCGCCAACCCCTCGGTAAAAATCGTCGGAGAGTCAAATTTACGATCCGTGACCTGGTTGCCCTTGGTGTCGATCAGCCACCACTTAGTATCCTTTTCAACTGCAGCGACCCCCTCATTGAAGTTGGTCGCGTTTTCGTACTGCGCGGGCACCGCCATTTTTCCCGTTTTATCGACGAATCCCACGATGCCGTACTTGCCATTGATTTTCACGCGGGCAAGCCCATCCTTGAAAGGCCCAGCCTCGCTAAACTGGGGTTGGATGATCATCTGCCCCGATTTATCGATATAGCCGTGCTCTTTACCCATCCTGACCGCCGCCATGCCTTCTGAGAAGAAGGAAGCGTCGTAGAATCTGGGCGTTATGACGAATTCGCCATTCGGTCCGATATAACCTGCCTTGTATCCGTCCTTTTCAACCACGACCACCGAAGACAACCCCTCCGTAAAGGCCAGCGTGAAAAGAAAGCGCGATTCGGTGAGCTGTTTACCGGTTCGGTCTATGTAGCTCCAGCGGTTGCCGTTCATTACCGCCGCTTTCCCCTCCCGGAAGACCGAAGCCGCGTCGAAGTGGGGGGCAATGGCCATGTTCCCGTTCTCGTCAATGTATCCGTCTTTGCCGTTCTGGCGCACTGCGGCAAGACCCTCGGAGAACAGCGAGGCATTCTCGTACTGGATAGGCGTAACCAACGTACCGTTCCGGTCACAGTATCCGTATTTGCCATTGCTCTTTACCAGCAGGATATATTTGCTCTGCACGTTCTTTTTCTCGGCAACAACCTTTTTTCCCTGTCGCTGGCATGCGCCGCAGAATACCAGCGCAACCAATGCAAGGGCAAGTATACGTTTCATGTGTTCGCTCTCCCGCTCTTAGCTGATAATTTTGTAAAAAGAATCGTAAATTCGTCTTCCGCAAGACTTTTGTAAAACTCCGACCGGCCTGCCACGACCAGATGCCGCTCGCCATTTTCCTCCCGGACAGCACCAACGATTTCGCGCCGGTACAGGAGAAAGCGCCAGACAACCGCCAGAGACGCCACCGCAAACCCGGCAAATATTATGGGAACCCCGTGCTCCTTAAAGACTGAAAAGCTTACCCAGTAGGGCAGATCTTTCAAAACCAGCTGATAGTCGGCAAACGCCAAGGCGCCTTTCGGGGGAACGACCCCCTGAGCCACCGTCTTCCCGTCCCGCTCCGCAGAGATACTGAATGCCGGGTTCTTGAATTCCCGGGAACGGGTAGCGGGGAGACCATCCTTAAGGAAATAGTCGGGATAGAAATGTGCCCGAAAATGAAATCCCGCCAGGGAGAAGACATCCTCTTTCCCACCCATGACGTGCAGCTTCATGTATGCCCCGTCGATTTCCCTTCCGGACCGGTCCCGGACTACGAACAACGGCGCCGGGCCCACGTTGGTCACCAGGAAGCTGGAGCTGTCAACCTTATAGGGACGGTTGACATCGGCTTCATGTGTTGCTCCATGACCATCGACGAGTTGCACCTTGAGCCCCGTCGGCGTTCCGTTGGTCATCTGGGGAGCAATACTGGCGACCGTGAATGTCGCCTTGGGCGGCGTCCCGATTTTCGGCAGCTGCGGTGTCGGAACATAGCTCGCAACATCGCCCTGGAACACCTCTCCCTGGGCAAGTTCGAGCACTCCGGCAAATTTGGTGTAAACGCTCATCAAGCCACCGAGCAGGATGAGAAAGAAGCTGAGGTGGAAAAGCCCGAAAGCGATCGGGGAGAGACGGTTCTTCACCCCATAAAAGCCGTTTTCGCCACCGACTATGGCATAACCGCGCGCACGCAGGGAACTGAGCAGCGTCGCACCGGTAATTTCCTCCGGCAGGCGGAATGAGGCGTGAAACGGGTATCCGGGAGATGCCGATGGATCGAACAGGCGCGCTTCCGGCAGGGCGATCCGCTTCTTGATGAGTGGCAAGCGCTGCCACATGACGAGTGACAAGTTGATAAAAAAGAACGCCCACAGTCCCAACATGATCCATGAGGTATAGATCGATACGAATCCGAGAGCCTCAAATACCCCGACCAGGGCAGGATGGTGCAGCTTCCACTGGCTGTATAACGCCTCCGGCACCATGCTTCTCTGTGGAATCCAAAGTCCCAGCAGGAACATCACGCCGAGCAGTGACAGGAGCAACAGGGTGAAGCGCAGCGACATCAGCGGTTTTAATAGTTTGTTTGCCATGTTCGCGAAATATGTTTCTAGCGTACTTGAAACGTATGGAGGCTCGTATCGATGACAAAAGTGACCCCAAAAAACGAAATGATAACCGTGCTCAGGGCGAGAACCGCTATCCAGGCAAAACGGGAGTTGCGCCACCCGAAGGTAACCCGCAGATGAATGGCGATTCCGTAGATGATCCATGAGACGAGAGACCAGGTTTCCACCGGGTCCCAGCTCCAGTAACTGCCCCAGAGATCCTTGGCCCAGATGGCGCCGGCGCAGATCATGATGGTATCGGTGATAAAGCCGAAAACGACATACCGGAAGATGAGCTCGTCCAGTCGATCCAACGAAGGGAACCGTTCATAGGACGGGTTCACCACGCCACGCAGCTCACTCTTGCGCTTCAGCAGGTAGAGCACGCCAGCGGCCATCGCCAGGGCATACCCTCCGAAGGCAAGCCACGCAAAGTAGACATGGATATAAAGCCAGTAATTTTTGAGGCTTGCCGCCATGGGCGTCAGCACGGGATTACGCATGACCCCGAACCCCATCATGATCACAACCAGGGGAGTGGTGGCGGTGGCCAGGGCCTGCAGAGGCTTGTTCCGCCATCCCACATAAAGGGTGCCGGCGATAATGAACCATCCGCCCATCATGGCACTTTCATAGTCGCCGGCCCAGGGGAGGTGGCCCTGGGCGAGATAGCGGGCGCTAATGGCGATCGTGTGAGCAATGAATCCGGCTGAGATGAGGACCGTCACTTTCGACATGAAGCGAGGGTTTTTGAAGACGAATGAATAAATGTACCCACCGCTCGCCAGGGAGTAAATAACCAGAGTCATCCAGAAAAATAAAGTTTCCCAATTCGACATTAGAGTGTCCTGTTCTTTTCGTCATTGTTTCGGAAGTTTCGCCGGCACGGTGCTACGTTTACCGGAATGCCCGCCGAAAGTTATCGATTTCCCGCTTGTCCAACCAGTTGCAAGGTCTTTCTGCCGGCGGCCTTTACGCGGCACCCCTCACCCGTTTCTTCCAGCCAGACACGTTGCGGCCGGATTGCAAGCCTCACGAGTCCACCCAAAAAGAAGATGGCGGCCCCAAACATCAAGGTGAGACGATGCCTTCCGCGGGCAACGCGGATTTCCGACCACTGGGCAAGCCCGTCAAAGCTGGCATAGTACTCTCCCTGTGCTATCTTGTTCTTGCCCCACAGCTCCAAGTCGCCAGTGAAGGCCTTTTTACCAGCCGATGTCGCCTCGACATGCAACTTCTTCTTTTCGGGGTTGAGCAGGACGACGCCCTTTACATTTTCGAATTTGTCGGTCTTGAGCGAACCCACATAGCTGTACTCCCCCTTTTTTACGGCGAGGGGCAACAATTTGACAAAAGATTCATAGGCGATGGAGCTTCCCTGACTCAGCACAAACATTGCGTCGAAAACGAATCTGGTCATATGGAAATCAAGGCCGTGGTAACGGAAGGGTTTGCCGGGAGCTATGGTGCCTTTGGCCAACTCTGTACGGTCTTTGGTGAGCAGGGCAATCTCCGTTGCTCCTTTGGGCCATTCAGCATTCGGCAGTATCTGCTTTTTGACCTGAAGGAGCGGCAATTCCGGCGCCCCGGCCAGGAAGCCCGCTTCATATTGCCCGAGCAGGCCCGTGCTATCGAGCGGCATCGGCTCGCCAACCCCCAGACGCCCCATGACTGAGTATTCATGGGTATAATCATAGGAACCGGCCAGAAGCAAGACCAGCAAACCACCGTACAGCAATGTTGTCCCCAAATAACCCAGGTCTTTCTTTTCGCCGTAGGAGCCGTCGGCAGCGAAACGATAGCCGGCGCTCTTCAGTTCCGTCTGCACCTGCGATGATGGCCGGCCCAGTTCCATGCCGCTGCTCGGCGGACAGCGGTCGGCGCCATAGCGGATATCGCTCCGCAGCTTCAGTGCATACCAGGCCAGCCGCAAGCCAATGAAGATGGCAAAAACGATGTTGTTGGTCAGCAGCAGGTCCCCGGAGACGTGAAAATGCAACTTCAGGCCGAGTATGACATAAGCGGGAACGATGAGAAAAACCAGTAAAAGATACGGAGAGGTGAAAAACTGCCTGGCCATCACTGATGACTTGGTATTCTTTTGCATAACGTCTGCCGGTCCCTCACATAGAGTTAGAGTAATTTAGCGGCGTTGCCTGCCGCTGCCCGGACACGCCTGCGTAGCTTCCGGCAGTTCGCGGTCAATGACCGGGCAAGACGCAACACCATATTCAACAAAAACAAAGCTTTTGCATGTTAGCATTTTTCCGCACCCAAAGGCAACTATTTCGCCAATTCCCGAATTGCAGCGGGTGGCTGGGCGGGCGGGTCTGCGCAGATTTCAAACCCAGGGGTCGCGCGCCATCCGTGCCATTCAGATTTGATCCGCGTTCTTCAGGCCCTTCAGAGCCATTGGCCTTTCCAATCATTGTGTTTGGGAGGGCTGGCGCCCAGCGCCTTCAGGTCCGCCGGCCGGCTCGCCGTTGACGGTCCCTTTAACCGCCTTTCCCCCTTGCCGGGAGGCCGCATCAAGCTCCTTGAACAGCTTCATTTCCGCCTGCGCCTCGGATGGCCTTCCCGTCAAATCATACGCCATGGACAAATTGTAGTGCGCCGAAGCGTTGCCCGGCTCCAGGGCAACCGCTTTGCGAAAATATTCCACCGCCCCCGCCAGGTTACCCTTTTCGGCGGCAAGGCTTCCCATGTCGATCAACACGGGAACAAAATCCGGCTTCATCATCAATGCTTCCTTGAACTTTCTCTCCGCCTCCAGGCGCCGGCCTTCGGCCATCATCTTTTCGCCTTCTTGGCAGAGTGACGTGGCTCTGCCGCCCATCATCTGTTCTATCTGTGGAAACATTGCCGTTACTTTTGCGTAGTACCTTTGGGCCATGGCTTTATCGCCCTTGTTCTCATAAATCCTGCTTGCCATGATGTACGCTTGCGGATTGCCGGGCTCAAGGGCCATCAGCTTGTCCAGCACCGCCAACGCCTCATCCAGTTTGTTGTTTTCCCAATAGACCGCCGACAGGTAGTGGTATGCATCCCTGATGACGATCCCCTTTTTGGAGCACGACTCCTCCAGATACTTTTCGGCGCGCGCCAGGTCCCCGTGTTCATAATAATACATGCCGAGATTCGTGAAGCCGATGCTTTTCTCCGGAACATCCAGCGTCATCTGCCGGTACAGAGTCGGCATGTCTCGCCACAGGGGGTTCCGCTGGACGCCGATCGCGGCGAAAGCGCCACAAAGCAGCGCCGTGACGGGGAACACCGCCTGCTTAGGTATCTGGCAGACCGCATAGGCCAGGGCCAGGCTGAATCCCATTAACGAGAAATAGGCGTACCTGTCTGCCATCATGGCGGCGCCAAGGGGTACGATACCGATAACGGGGAGTAAAAAAAGGAAAAACCAGCTCGCAGAGAAGACAACCTCATCCCTTTTTCTGAAGACAAACACCGCGCCGACGATGGCAAACAGACCGAGAGCATATGCCAGGAACGAAGGCGCCGTGATGGCTGCGGGGACGTCGTACAGGATCTTCAGGTTGACCGGGAACAGCATGTTGACAAGGTAACGAACCACAATCTTGGGGATCAGGAGCAGGTTACCCGACAGCTGGATCGTTTTGAACAGGTTCCCCTGGACAACGGCAAACGACCTCAGGGCCAGATAGCACAGGATGGGTACAAGGAAGGGTAGGTAGGCCGACCAGGGGCGTTTTTCAGAACCGGCGCGCCTGTCGTACAGGATGAAAATCACCGGCAAAAGGAGTGCGAACTCCTTGGAGAAAATGGCCGCCGTAAAACACGCGAGCGCCGCAAGATGCCGCTTCCTGACATACAAAAGCAGCGACAGCAGGGCAAAAAAGGCGCTGAGGAGCGTGTTCCTCCCCCCCGCATGAAAATTTACGGTCTCCCCCGCCATCGGGTGCAGCGCAAAAATCAGTGCGGCGACGAATGCCAGACGCTCCCTTTTGAACAGCGTATCCACCACCCCGTACAAAAGAAACACCGTGCAGATATGCAGGAATATGTTGGTAATATTGAATCCGACAGGATTCAGGCCCCAGATGGAGCGATCGAGCAGAAAAGAGAGATATGTCATGGGCCGGTAATAACCGGTTAAAGCATCCGCCGTTCTGTCCTCGTACAGGAAAAGCCGCGGCAGGTTCCGAAAACTTTCCAGAAGTCGGTTCTTTACGATTACGTCCAGGTCGTCCCACACGAAGCGGTTGCCGAAGGTACTGTTATACACCGCAACGACAAGGACGGCGATAAGGGCAAGCCGTAGCAGGTGGTTTCGTTGCGCGGCCGTCACAGGGTTTTATCCATTTTGCTTTTCCCCGATTCGAGGTAATCGAGCGCCTCATGAAAGACGCTCCCATGTCTTCTCCTCGCGCCTTCCGCACGGGAGCTGCCCTGCAACACATTCCGCGCATATGCGAAACGCATCTCGCGGCGCGGGAAGAAAACCCTTACCGGCAACCAGATGCAGCCTGACACCAGGAACAGGACGGCTGCCGTCCAAATCATCAGCACCCCATAGTCACGAATGAAATCGGTGCTCACCATCCGCTTGCAATCGGGGATTGCCAGGCGATACCCGTCATGGACAAACTCCCCGCCGACCGGCGCGCTCCCCGAAAAAAGGAGTTCTTTCCCCTTCAGCAGCCTGAACAGAAAGGTCACGCGCCCTGTAATAAAGGGATCGCTCCCATCAGCCGGTTGTTCCATGCTGAACTCCATCAGGTACGGGGAACCGGCGATTTCCACCCGGTCCTCTCTTCCCGGCGGGTAGATATTCAGCGTGCCCTGCGTCTCATAATTCTGCCCGCCGGGGGCGGATAAGCGGATGACCGGGGCAAACCCCAGATAACGGGGATAGACAAAATAGCCGCGGTACGTGGAGGGGGGATAGAGTCCGAAGACCCTTTTTGCATCCCCTGAATCCGATTGAGCCACCTCTATGGAAAGCACCCTGGAGAGAATCAGGCCGGATGCGGTCCTCATGGCGATCCTCTCGACCAACCCGCCCCCTCCCGTGGCCGTAGGGAGCGGCTGCCCCTCGATGACCGCCGCCCGGTGCGAGGTGCGGGTGGTGAGGCTGACGAGAATACCGGCGAAGATGCAAAAAGTCGCAATGAGAAAGAGCATTCGGGCGGGAAAGGCGCTGATCCCCCGCCATGCCACAAGTACGTTGTCCGTATGGCGGGTCGCGTATCCCGAGGCGCCCAGGCGGGCCGGCAAATCGCCAAACGAAGGGGATACCGGCATCTCGACCGTTTCGTCGTACAGCGCCGCCGGCACATCCGTCGTCTCCACCCGCAACGCGCGCCGGCGGGCAAGAAATCTCCTCGTTTCCGCCAGCATCCGGCATGCGCCGTTCACCGGGATCAGGGCGAGGAGAACCGTAAGGATAACGCTCGATCTCGTGTAGCCCATGAGTGCGATCAGGGTATCATCGGTGCCAAAGGCAATCCCGATGTAGGTCATGAGGAAGATGCCGCACACCAGGGGGAGCAGCGCCCGTGACGACAGTACCGTCCAGCAGACGCTCAGCAGGCGTTTCACTTGCCCCCCTCCTTGACCCGTGCGGTCTCCTGGACAGTGCTGCTCCATTTGTTGATCAGCGCCATAGCGTCAATATGCACGCCGTCTTCCCTGGCCGTGAAATCGATGGGCACCGGATTGCACCCGCCGGGTTTGCCAACGGTTTCCAGAGGGATCAGCGTCTTGCAATAGTAACAGATCACCGTTCCCTCAGCCTGGCCGTAGCCGTCCGGTTTGCAGATGGCGCATGCATCCAGGTCCACCGTCAACTGGCCCGTGGGGGTCAGCAGCACGAAGAACCGGGCCTCCTTCCCCCCTTTTTTGTAAAGGTACTTGTGCAGTTTCCCGTCCTCCAGGTCGATCTCCCCTTTTCTCGGGATAAAAATCTCCCCGGCGGCGTTCGCCGAAACGGGTATCGGCTTCGGATCCCAGTATTCCACGCTCGGAAAGCTGCTCCGGTAGGCTGCGGCCCCAAAGACGGCCAGGGCGATCACCGGGGGGACGAGCCGGTAGCGCCGCGTCATAATGGCGGCAGCCAGTTGCTTGCGACGCTGCGCTCCCTGGCGGATGTGGGCGACGGACGGCAGCAGCTCGAAACGAATGGCGAGGAGAACAAGAAGCACCGGCGTGAACCAGATGGTCAGCGCCCCCCAGAAACCAACCCCCTTGCTGAACAGGAGGCCTATGTACCCCCAGAGGTAGGTGCGGATGAAGAGGTGATCCGGGATCAGCATGGATTCGAAGAACTGGTGGACAAAGTCGTGCGAGAACTTCATCACTTTCATGCTCAGGGGAGAAAAGATGTCGAGGCGTATGACCGAAGAAGAACTGAAGAACAGCAGGGCCACGATCGCCGCCCAAAGGCCGGACCATGATACCGTGTAGGAAGCCGGCAGCAGCGAATCCAGCGCCATGACGACGAAAACCAGGACGCCGGCCGCCAGGACAACGGCCAACAGCGTCATGGGGCTGCCGCTGGTTGCCAGGAAACTGCTGACGCAGACCGATCCCGACAATACACCGGCAAGCAACGCCCCAATCCCCGCGCAGAGCGGCGCATCAACAAACCGGGCTCCCCGGGAGAACGAGAGGTCCCGCACACTATTGCTGTAGATGGCCGCAACGGCTATCCCCCAAAGGAGGAGGAAAACAGCTCCGACCGCGCCCTTGATTATGGCGAAGGAAAGCTCGCTGCTCAGGGAGCGAAAGAGGATAAAGGCCCCGGCCGTTCCGAAGACAAAGCCGGCAATGCTCGCAGCGGCCAGAAGCGGGCGGCGTTGCGGAAACCCTCTCATCAGGACCAGCACGATCCCGGCCCAGGAGAGCAGGTGGGGAATGAGCTTTACCACCGCCATCAGGATTCCGTCCGTTCTTCCCGTACCAGCACCCCATCATCGAGGTAGATGGTCCGGTCCCCCCAGGTAGCCACTTCCTGGTTATGCGTTACCATGACAACCGTGAAATTATCCTCCGCCCGCAACTCCTTGAGGAGTTCCATAACCATCATCGTACTCTGGTGGTCCAGGTTGCCGGTCGGCTCGTCACCCAGGAGGAGCTTCGGGCTGTTTATGATCGCACGGGCGATGCAGACCCGCTGCTGTTCCCCCCCCGAAAGCTCACCGGGCCGGTTGTTCAGGCGGTGCCCGAGCCCCACCCGCTCAAGGGCCGACCTTGCTTCGGCCTCATCGGGAACGCTGTGAAAATACTGGGCCAACATCACGTTCTCCACAGCCGTCAGGTACGGGACCAGGTGATGCTGCTGGAAGATTATCCCGACAAATTCCCGCCGGAAGCGGGCCAGGCCATCCTCGCTGAGGAGCAGCAAATCCTCCCCGCCGATCCGCAGGGAGCCGCCACTGGGGCGGTCGAGCCCCCCCAACAGGTTCAGCAGGGTACTTTTGCCCGAACCGGAGTGCCCCATCACCGACAGCCACTCACCCTCCGGAACCCGCAGATCAAGCGGCTTCAGGGCGCAGATGTCGCCGTAACTGCGGGTCAGGCCGCCGGTCTCAACAATGTTTGCAGCCATGGGAAAAACCTCTCCTTGCGGTGAAAATGTGCCTTACTCGCCTCGCAAACTCCTCACCGGGTCGAGCTTGAATAACGATATCATCGGCCCGAGGCTTCCCAGCAGAGCCAGGAAGAGGCTGACGCCAACAGAGACGCCCACAAACCAGGGTATGATCTCCGACGATGCGGCAAAGACCGTCTTTGTGATGAACTGGGCGATAGCGCTCCCCAGCAGATAGCCCACTACACCGCCGAGCACCCCCAAGAGCGCCGCTTCGGCGGAAAAGATCAGCAGGACCTCCCAGCGGGTCCCTCCCATGGCCTTCATCAGGCCGATCTCCTTGCTTCTCTCCAGCACCGTGGTGCTCATGGTCCCGGTTACGCTGCTTCCGGCCGAAATCAGCACCACCGCCGTAACCAGGACCATCAGCAGCTTGACCTTTGCCAGCAACCCTTCGCTGGTGCGGGCGATCTGCCGGACCTCGGAAACCTTTGCGCCGGGCAGGTGCGGTTGCAACGCGGCGGCCTTTTTCGTGAGGCTCCCCCCTTCGGCGGAGACCAGCAGCCGCGCGACGCTGATCCGGCCGTCCAGGCCCAGCGTCCGCTGGAGTTCGGGCAAGGCCAGAAAGAGAAGGTTGTCCTCCTCGCCGCCGGTGGCGACCGTCCCGGAAATACGCAGATGCACGGTCTGCGCCGGCCCGGCAAGCTCCATCGTGTCCCCTGTTTTCAGGCCATAGCGCGCCGCCAGGTCGCTACCCACCACCGTTTCGCCGGCGGCCGGCCAGGCGCCCTTGATCTGCCACCAGGGAAACAGGCGGCGCACCTGGGCGAAGTCCACCCCCTCCACCATGAGGTCGCCCTTCCTGAAACGCAGGGCGCCTTGCAGATGAAACGAGTAATCGGCTTTCAGGCCGCTTCCGGCCAATGCCTCCTCGACCTTGCGCTGCTCCAGGTAGACCGGCTCGCTGATCTCGCCGAAATTGAGCCCCCCGCTCCCCACGTTCATCTTGGCCGTTTCGGGGATAACGACCAGATTGGCGCCGTACTTCCGCACCTCCTCGGCCACCCGTTTCTTCATGGAGAGCGACACGACGCCCAGCGCGGTCGCCAGGCTGGAAGCCATGGCCAGGACCGCCAGGAGCAGCAGGGTACGCCCCCTCCGATGGGCGAGGGCGCGTACCACAAGATGTATCAACCAGAGACGTTTGTGCATGGGTAATAGGCCGGAAGCCCCTTTTCAGACGTTTGAACCCAGAATTGTTTGCTACTCATGACAGCACGTGCTTTTTCCTGATGAGCGCCGATCTTCCACCCCACGCCCCCCCTTTGCACAAGGGGGGACGCGATCGCCAGCGGAAGATCGTACAAATCGGCTCGTTATTTTATGCCGAGCAACTCGATCTCATAGATGACAACGGCATTCTTGGGCACGACATTCGGCACCCCCCTGCCTGCGAAAGCAAGTTCGGGCGGGCAGACCAGCTTTGCTTTTCCGCCGACCTTCATCTTCAGCAGCCCTTCCTGCCAACATCTGAAGACAGCATTCATCCGGTGCTCTTCCGACATCTTGCGCTTGTACGAGCTGTTGAATTCCTTGCCGGTGGTGAGCGTGGCGCGGTAGTTCACCCGGACGGTGCTGAGTACTCCCGGGGAGGCTCCGGTCCCCTCCCTGAGCGACTTGTACAGCAGACCGGCGCCGAGGTCGACCACGCCCTTTTCCGCCGCCGCCTTCTCCAAATACTCTTTATTCGCCTCCTCGATGGTCATGGGGCCCTTGTGGGTCTTCACGGCCTTGTGATCCTTCTTGGCCTCTGCGGCCTTTTGGCCTTCGCCAGCCCCAGTCGCCTCGGCTGCCTTCGTTTTTTCGGCAGTCGGGGCGTCGGCGGCGAATGCCGCGGATGCGAGCAGGGTAATCAGTGAGGTAATGATGAGTAGTCTGGACATGGTTCTTTCCTCCCGTATGGTTAGACTGTTTTGTTTACCGCAAAGACGCAAAGGGCACAGAGAAACTCGAACGTTTTACCAGATAACGGCACGAGCCAAGCCGTTTAAAGATTTTGACAAGAGAACCGTCTGATTTCCCTTTACGCTCATGGCGTCTGCGCGGTTCAAAGCTTTCCCGCGTTTATTTTGCTTCCGGATGCCGGTCAGCCCTTCAGCACCTTCACCGGCTCGATCAGGAGCGCCCGGCGCAGGGGCGCCACGCTTCCGGCAATGGCCACCACAAACGCCGATACGATGGCGGTCGGGAAGAGCCACAGCGGGGAGACGATGGTCGAGTTGAAGACCGAACGGCTGATGAGGCCGGCAAGCTGGTCGCCGAGCAGGTACCCGACGACCCCGCCGATGCTCGATATGATCAGGATCTCGCCGATGAAAATGGCGGTTATCTGGATGCGGTCGGCGCCGATTGCCTTCATCAGGGCGATCTCCGGGCTGCGTTCGGCCATGGAGGCCATCAGGCTGGTGGACACGGCCGTGGCGGATGCACCAAGGGCCAGCACCGTCAGGAAGATCATCACGCTGTTCAGCTTCTTCAGCAGGGCGCCCTCGGCGCTGGCGATCTGCCAGATCGGCTTGGCGCGGCTGCCGGCCATGACCTCCGCCACATTCTTGGCGACCGAGGTCACGTATGCCGTACAGTACCACTTCTCGTACTCATCCTTGCTCATGAGGGCCGGGTCTTTCCTCCCGAAGTCGTCCATGGGCACCGTCAGGGCGCTCACCAGGACGCGGGAGACCTCGCCCTGCCGTTGCAGGAGATCCTGGACCGTAACCAGCGGGGCAAAAAGCTGCTCCTCCTCGTAACCGCCGGTGGTGACGACGCCCGCCACCCGGAAGTGCCGGGTCCGGCCATGCACGGTCGTCGCCACGTCGCTGCCGACGCCGACCCCCAACCGCTTGGCCAGGGCGGCGCCCACCACGGCGTCGTCCGCGGCGGCCGGCCACGCCCCCTGCAGTTCCCACCAGGGGGCAATGCCCTTGATGCCCTGCACGGTCGGCTCCTCGCCGGGAACCTCCACGAGCTTCGTGAACCAGGTGCCGGAAACAATGCCCCGCTCCCGCTTATTGCCGGCCTGGAACTCTGCGACGCCGAACAGATAGGGGGTAAAGCCGGTAATGTTGTACTTCCAGAAGACCGTCTTGATTTTCGGCAGGTCCTCTTCGCGCAGGAATCCGCCCCCCTCCACGGCAGACGGCTCCAGCAGGATGTTGGCGCCGTAGCTGCGGAGTTCCAGGGCCATCTTGTGGGAGACCTCGCCGGCTATGCCGAGGAACGCCGTGGCGACCGCGGCGCCCATGGCGATCGACAGGAACACCAGAAAAATCGACTTCGGGCGTTTGAGGAAGGAGTTTTTGAGGATACGGAAGAGCATGTATTAAAACCGCTGAGAGATGAGTGATGAGAAATGAGGCCAGCTCATTTCAATCCTTCTCTTACCTGTGCCGCACGCCAGGCGGATGATTACGTGGCGGTTCGCGGAGCATTCACTAAAACCGCTGAGAGATTGCTTTATGATACCTAACGGATGGTTACATCCCTCAAGCTGCATCCCTCGCCAGTTCTTCCTGCAATTCGGCCGGCAGCGATTCACGCAGGAGCGCCACTTTCGCCTGCATCCGCCGCCAGGCGTAAATACCCCAGACCACCGCCGTGAACATCATGACATGCTTCACCGCCAGGGCCGGCACCTGCAGCTTGTCGGCCGCGTTGGCCCATTCGAAGCTGGTATAGAAGATGGTGCGCGGGACGCCGCCGAGGACGACCCACCAGAGGGCGAACCTGAACAGCTTGACCATCCGGCGGTTCGTTTTCAGGAAAAAGAGGGTTGCCTGCGGCGTGTTCGTGGCCGCCTGGATACGGAGGATGGCGTGCAGGGCGAAACCGCTTCCCACCAACAGCCCGGTGGCCATGTCGTGGAAGTAGTTGTTCATCATGATGGCGACACCGAGTCCCGGGCCTATCTGCATGACAGTGAATTCCTCTCGTAATTGGTTCATTCGGGGAAAAGCGTTCGAACCGCAAAGACGCAAAGAACGCGAAGCAACCGAGCTATAACCTGTTAACCATCCGCTTGATGCCGTCTTTTAATGCCGGGACGTGCCAGTTGAGCACATATCCGAGGGCGCATCCCTTCAATTTCAAATACGTCAGAAGCTGCGCCTCGTGAAGCGGAAGAATCCTCTCCACGGTTTTGTTTTCAATGATAATCAGTTCTTCAACCAACATGTCAATTCGATAACCGGCATCAATTCGGACAGTTTCATATACTACCGGGAGCACACGCTCACATTCGACACGCAATCCCTCGTTACGGAGTTCATATTCCAGGCACTTTTGATATGCCGACTCCAGAAGACCGGGCCCAAGAGACCTGTGTACTCGGATTGCTGCGCCGATGATGGACGTGCCCAACTCTTCAATATTCATCTTCGCGTTCTTTGCGTCTCTGCGGTAAATGACCACGCTTTGGGCTTTTATACTACCAAATGCCGCCCGCAATTGGAATAAAAAAAGCCGGCGCGAGGCCGGCATTATTGCATAGCAAGGCAGAAGAAGGGGGGACCGTGAGGTCCCCCTTCCCTACAGCAGGGGCCTAGTAGCTCAGAGGCCGTGTTACGAGTGCGCCACCGGCAGTCGCTTCGCGAACCGTCGGCTCGTAGGTGGTCGGGCTGTTCGAGGTGCCGCCGCCATACGTGGTTCTGAAGTGGGTGGTTACCCCGTTGATGGTTGCGCCGCCATCGGCGGTTACGCCCGAGGAAGCGGTGCTGGTGCCGTGGTGGCTGCAGGAGCTGTAACCGGTGTTCAGGTCAGCAGCGCCGTTGGTGTAGCAGCCGCCGATCGGCTTGCCGGATGCGCCCGGGAAGCCCAGGGAGCCGGAGCCGTTGGCAGGACCGTTGTTCTGCAGCGGGTTGTTGGCGGTCAGCAGGGTCGCATCGGAAGTATCCTTGCCGTCCCAGCCGCCCGGAGGTGCATAGCGGTAGTTGCCCATACCGGGCATGAAGCGGTAGGTCATCTGGGTGCGGCCGAGGCCGTCGGTGTAGACGTTGTTGCCACCGTGGATGCCGCCGAAACCGCTGCGGAGGCCGCTGTTGTGGCAGTTGATGCAGGCGATGCCGGTGATGTTACCGGAACCGTTGTTGCTGCCGGTAGCAGGAGCAGTGGCCGTGGCGCCGGAGGCCGGCAGGTAGTCGTAAGCTTTGACTTTGTCCGGCTCCCAGGATTGGGCGGTGCGGTTGGCGGCGCCGGTATTGTCGGCGGAGTCAGCCTGGCACTGGCCGTGCATTGCGGAGACGGCGTGGGCGACATAGTAGCCGTTGAACTGGCCCATCAGGACGGTCGGGTGGAGCGAACCCCAGCCGGCTTTCCAGGAGGGTACCAGGGTTGCGGGGATGTTGGTCGGAACCACAACGCCGGCGCCGCTTACGCAAGCCGTTTTCGTTGCGTCGGTGTAGCCTTCAAAGTCGGCGCAGTTCAGCTTGGAAGTCACGCCCGAAGCGGTCGAAGGCATGATCTTGCCGTCGGCAACCAGTTCATTCCACAGAGCCAGCGAGGAAGCTTCCTGCGAGGCTTTGTGGCAGTTGAAGCAGACATAGGTCAGGTTGTTGTGCAGTGCGTCGGTACCCAGGCTGTTGCGCAGCAGGTACTCGTTGGCGGAACCGTGGGCGCCGATGGCGACCGAGGTGGTGGAACCGTCAGCGTTGGTGGAGGTACCGACTTTCCACTGGCCGACGGTGTGGCAGTCGCCGCAATGGAGGGTGGAGTTGTCAGCAACGTTCTGGGATGCGCCCAGCGGGATGTAGGTGGAGACGAATTTGCCTGCTTCGTACAGGGTTGCTTCGCCGCCTTCTTCAGGACCGGCTGCGTCGAAGGTGAGGCCGGTGCCGAACGGGCTGAGCGCGGGGGTCGAGCCGTTCGTCGTTACTGCGGAGGTGTGGCCTTGGGCGATCTGTGCGTCAGGTACATCGCCAGCGTTGCCGCCGTTGGCGATGGACCAGGCATCGGCATTGGCGCGGGTGGAGAAGCGGTAGGTGTAACGCTGGCCGGATACGGCGTGGTGCGAAGCGTTGGTGGCGGTGAAAGCGGTTTTTACGTCAACAACGTTGGCGCGGGCAACCTGATCGTAACCGTTGGTCAGGGTGTCGCCGAACGGGTTGAGGGCGGTTGCCTGGGCGGCGAAGCCGTTGGCTACCGTAATGACGGTGTCGATGCCTGCGGCGGTGATGCCGGTGGCGCCGTTGCTGTCATGGCAGGAGAAGCAGAAGTTGTCCATGTTGGCGTGTTCGGTGCCGGACCAGGTGAATTCGGCGTTGGTGTCGGCGTTACGCAGGTGAACGGCACCATTTTTCATGTGAACGTTGGTGTTGAGAACAACCTGGCCGGAAACAACCTGGCCTTCCAGGTGGCACACGATGCACTGTGCGGCCCTGGGTGCGGCGCCGGTGATGTGGTGAGAACGCTTGCTGAATTCAGGTACGATGGCGCGGACGCCGTTGTTGTCGTTTACCAGGGAGCCGGCATGCTTGATGGCGATCTGGTGGCACTGCGTACAGTCGTCGGTACCGGTCCGCAGGGTCTTGTGGTCATAACCGGCAGTTGCGGCGGCGTTGAAAGCTCCGCCATTGTGGCATTTCGAGCATGCGGTGAAGGAGTCGAAGTTCTGGAAGCTGATGGCGGTCTGGGAGCTCCAGTTTTTGTAGGTGGTGGTGGCTACGCCATTGTGGCAGCTCGAGCACTGCAGCGTGCCCGGATGCGCGCCGGTGCTGGCGCCCTGGTGGCAGGCAGCGCAGACAACGCCCTGCGCCCTGTGGCCGCTGGTGGACCAGTTGGTCAGGATGGCCCTGCCGCTGTCAACACCCTGGGCGATGTGGCAAGCGTCGCAAGCGGCGCCGGCTTTATACGCGGTACCGGTCTGGGCGCCGGAGAAGCTGCCGAAACCGACTGCAACGTTCCCGGAGAACGAGCCGGTCAGGGTTACGTTGCCGGTAACCTTGCTTACGGTAACGATAACCTTCTTGTTGACCTGGTTCAGAGCGGTGGTCGAGAAGATGATGTTGGCCGGG